>Ga0209310_1000128_pt1 | contig 123598 bp, 101 predicted proteins | sample AD_UKC030_MetaG_FD_184415 | JGI IMG/M metagenome (GOLD analysis project Ga0209310, IMG submission 184415) | Active sludge microbial communities of municipal wastewater-treating anaerobic digesters from USA - AD_UKC030_MetaG (SPAdes) (version 2) | ecosystem: Engineered > Bioreactor > Anaerobic... | reverse complement strand
CCCGGGCATGTCCGGCTTCACCGACCCGAACCTGGTGACCGGAACCAACGAGGAGGACTTCGCCGTTCGCGTGACCGGCTACCTGGCCCTGACCAAGGGCGGGCATATCTTCTCGGTCTCGAGTGACGACGGCTTCAAGATGTGGATGGGCGGCAGCACGCCGCACCTCGACGGAAACGTCGTCGGCGAATCCGGGCCACTGAAGGGTGCTTCGGAGCGGTATTTCTACGTCGTCGCGGACCAGGACGGTCTCTACAAGTTCGAGATCGACATGCACGAACGCGGCGGCGGCGAAGACCTCCACTTCAAGGAGTTCATCGTCTCGATCGATGGAACCATCACGCCTGAGACCGTGAATGTCGGGAATGCCGCCAAGGTGTTCCAGACGGTCACGCCGTGCCCGATCCCGTTCGCGGATACGGACGCTGACGGGGACGTGGACCAGAGGGACTTCGGCGCATGGCAGCTCTGCTTCACGGGCGAGATGGGCGGAGCCGCCCAGGCGTGCTCCTGCCTGGACCAGGACAGCAACGATGCCATCGACGCCCTGGACTTCTCAGCGTTCCAGAACTGCTACACGGGACCCGAGATCCTGTGGACCCAGGCGTTAACGCCTGATTGCGTTCCTTGATCAGGACGATCCTGGGTCAGCAACACTCCGACACGACCATGGGCGCCGGACGCGCCCATGGTCGTGTATCCTGTGTGCGTCCGCCCGACTCCGCTCCATCGCACGCCGGGCGGGCGCCACAGGCCTTTTGTTGCGCTTTTACCGGCGATCAGCCCATATCTTGCCAATTCGGGCCTTGACGAACCCCAGCAGGTTGGTATAGTAAGATAGTCGGCTTGAGGTGGCCGCCGTATCGAAGCGGTTCAGCTTGCGCCGAAAACGGATGGGATCAGGCTGTCGCCCATTTCAGCGCCTGGATCTCCCGTGTTGAACAAGTAGTAAAGGAGAGAGAAAGCGGCTGCGGAGTCGGCTCCAGTCGTTATCACAAGTTGAATTGGAGTCCGGTGGGGCGTGTGTTTCGGTAAGCGAAGCACACGCGGGGGTGGTGTCGTTGGTGGTGTAGGCACCCCGTTCGCTGCCCTGAACAACTAGACGGCTTTTCGGAAGTGTAGAACAGCGTTGCACGCAGTGGTTCCGTACGCTGTGTCGGTTCTGCTGCGCGCATTGCTGTTAGCAAGAGACGAGGTCGTTTCTTTATTGGGAGGACATGTCGCATGCGCTACCATCTGTTTCTATGTTGTGCTGCAGTGGGTCTGGTGGCCGCCGTTGGAGCCAATGGCCAGACCCCCTTCAGTCTCAGCGAGAATTTCAATTCGTACGCGCACTTGAGCACGCCGACCGGGTGGACGTGCATCAGCAGCAACGCGGCATATCCGCCGGCCGTGTTTACCCAGGATCCCGACGGCTGGACCATGACCGTCGACTACAACGCCACATGGACGGGCCCCGGCCGGCTCAACCTGATCCATCCCGGTCAGAACCAGGACGGACGCGCCGCCGCGGCCTGGTACAACGGCGGCGGAGTCCACTCCGGCGACTATCCCATTCAGCTGACCAACCAGGCCATCAAGATCGAGTTCGACCTCATCCTTCGCTCGGGCAATGTCTGCAGCCCGGCGGACGGTGGGGTGATTGCTCTCATGCCCGTGACCACATCCGTTGCCGATGCCACCAACAAGATCGGGGCCGGCGGCGGCGGTGTGTCCTGGGGCGGACTCGACGGTCTGGCCATCGAGTTTGACGTCTACAACAACGACAACACGGCACACACTCTGGACCCGCAGGGCGCGGACGCGAACAACCACGTCGGTCTCGACGTGTATGCCAAGTGGAACCCGGGCGGCGCGGGCGCCGACCAACTCCCCAGCCTGGTAACCAACGTGGACCTCGTCGGTGCGGGCAGCATCCCCAGATTCCCCGCCGTCGGTGATGGCAACCAGCCAATCCACTTCACCATCTTCTACAACGATCCGGCCGAGGGTGGCACCGGCAAGGTCCGCGTCTACCTCAAGGTGGACCCGGCCACCGGCGGCGCCGGCTACTCCTATGGCATGGATGACCCGGTCGGCCAGCCCTACGGCATCATGGTTCTTGAAGGCTGCGTCGGGGCCTGGCCGGCGGAGTTCCCCACCGCGGTATTCGGCGTCACCGGCTCGACCGGCGGCTGCAACGCCGTTCACCAGGTCGACAACATCGTCGTGAACACCACGGTCTTGAGTGACCCGGGCACGGCCTGCAAGCCGGCCGACGTACCCGTCGCCAATCTGCCGACACCGGTACCCCTGAGCCCCGCCGGCAAGGCCGCAGCCTGCCCCGCCACCCTGCCCAACCCCGCAGTGGATGGCTGGGACGTGAAGGTCTACAGCTATGTCCGCAACTGGAACAACTACCTCGGCCCGGCCGCCTACTGGCTGCAGTACGCGGAGACCCACGGCCTCGTCGCCGCCAACCTCCACGCCCAGCAGGATGTCAACTACGCAGACGCCGGCGGGTGCGGCGGCCACAACGGCGGCAAGCGGCAGATGCCCGGCATGAGCAATGCCAACTACTACGGAGCCGTGTTCAAAGGCTGGATCTGCTTCCCCGAGGCCAAGGATTACTTCTTCAACGTCAGCTCCGATGACGGCTTCTGCTGCGTCATCGGCACGGGTACGACCAACCAGGTGATCGGCTACTACGACGGCGGGCGGGGCTGCGATGCCGGAACCACTTTCGGCGTCACCGTTTCCGAGCCCGGCGTCTATCCGATCCAGATCATCTGGTGGGAAGGCGACGGCGGCGCCGGCATCGAGTTCAGCCGGGTCGTCATGGTCCCCGACCAGTTGCTGCTCGGACCCAAGTACGTCCTGGTGGGCAACACTCGGCCGGAAGGCATGCCTGATCACCCGGTGATCTACGGCTCCAGCCTGGGCGCCATCCCGATGGACATCCTGGCCAGCGTGCCTCCCCATGGCGTCGACGTGCTCGCCAGCCAGAAGATCCAGGGCGCCGTGCTTGGCGGCCAGCAGGCCTTCAACCTCGAGGTCGTCAAGGCCCCCGGCGACTGGAGCTTCACCAGCATGAACTACGACGAGGAAGCCGAGGAGGTTATTAGCGCTCAGCGCATGCTCGAGGCCATGCCCAACGCGGCCTATCCGGTCACCACGGCCGTCGGGCTGAACTACACGGACTGGGAGATCCACCTGAACGTCCAGGTTTCGGGCTCAGCCGGCAACTGGACATACTCCAACGAGACGTGGTCCGCCCCATACGAAACCGAGGGCGGCATGATACCCAACAACGTGCAATTCCCAGGCATCACTCCCATTGCTGGACCGGTAGCGTGGGGGTTCGATGCCACGGCCAATCCCGGTCCGCCGGCCAGCGACTATTATTTCAGCGCCGACTCGTACGGCGTGAAGGCCTCGGGCTACGCCAACTTCCCGCGAGCCGGCCGCTACTACCTCTGGCTGCGGTCGGATGACAACTTCACGCTCAAGCTCGGTAATCAGACCATTTACAGCGGGGCGGGCACCAACTATGAAGCCCTCCCGATCAACCTCGCCGAGGCCGGCGTGTATGCCATCACGGTCGAGTTCGCCGAGTTCGGCGGCCAGTCGTATCTCGAGTTCGGCGAGGCCACGTATGGCGATGGCATGGTCGTGCTCAATACCGCGACCGATCCCAACGCCATCACCGTCTGGACCGAGGCGACCATCCCGGCCAACGCCCCTCTGCCCGAGCCGCGCGGCATCCGGATTGCCGCCGATCGCAAGGTGGCCAACGTCGGCCAGGAAGGCGAGCTGGGCTGGAACGCCAAGCTGGTCAAGGAGGACCCGGCGTTTGCCGCTCTGGTCGCGATCGATGGCGACTACCGCGGGACCGCACTGGCGGAGAACAGCCTGGCCAGCATCCCCGTCCCGCTTGGTGCTGAGCTGACCGATACCCCGGTGGTGCTCAACTACGCGGATACCGATCCGAATACTGGCCCCCGGTCCTCCGGCATCTTCCAGGCCCCGAGCTGGCCGGATCGCGACGTCACGGTCTTTGATCCGTCGGGCACGATCATCATCCCGGCGGCCGAGAACGAAGACTTCGTGGTCTCCGCCACGGGCTACATCCTGTTCCCGGAGGCGGGCGCCTACGCCTTGAATCTTAGCGGCGATGACGGCGGCAACCTCTGGATCGCCGGTCAACGCGTGACCTGGTTCCGGGATCCGACCGGACCGCGCGATTACTGGTATCACTCGATCTGGGTGGACGAGCCGGGCATCTACGACATCCGGGCGGATGTCTTCGAGCGAGGCGGCGGCTACTCGATGGAGGCGTTCCAGTACATAGCCGATCCGGCCAATCCGGCGGCCACCAAGCGCGTGCTGCTCAACGGCGGCTCGACGTGCTCGGTCTATCGCACGCTGACCGCGGCACCGACCTCGACGGCCCACGCCAACCCGGTCCGCCTGCCGGCATCGGCCAGCGCCGGACGCATCAAGGACGCCGCTGACCCCGGCTTCAAGGTCTCGACCGTGAACGCCACTTTCAATATCAGCGGTAACGGTGACTGGGACTGGGACCGCAACGTGTTCCGTACTCAGCGGAGCGCCACCGAGCTTCTCGACGCGGTCCTGCTCGGCATTCCGAGCCTCAACGAGCAGGGCACGATGGGTGTCACCGCCATCACCGAGACGGCCGACTTCGGCGACAACACCTTCCCGGGCATGTCCGGCTTCACCGACCCGAACCTGGTGACCGGAACCAACGAGGAGGACTTCGCCGTTCGCGTGACCGGCTACCTGGCCCTGACCAAGGGCGGGCATATCTTCTCGGTCTCGAGCGACGACGGCTTCAAGATGTGGATGGGCGGCACGACGCCGCACCTCGACGGTAACGTCGTCGGCGAATCCGGGCCACTGAAGGGTGCCTCGGAGCGGTACTTCTACGTCGTCGCGGACCAGGACGGTCTTTACAAGTTCGAGATCGACATGAACGAACGCGGCGGCGGCGAAGATCTCCACTTCAAGGAGTTCATCGTCTCGATCGATGGAACCATCACGCCTGAGACCGTGAATGTCGGGAATGCCGCCAAAGTGTTCCAGACGGTCACGCCGTGCCCGATCCCGTTCGCGGACACGGACGGTGACGGCGACGTGGACCAGAAGGACTTTGGCGCGTGGCAACAGTGCTTCACGGGTGACGTGGGTGAGATGGCCGCGGAATGCTCCTGCCTGGATCAGGACGACGACGGCTTCATCAACGCCACTGACTTCGCGACGTTCCAGAACTGCTACACCGGACCCGCGATTCCGTGGGCAGCGACTGCCAACTGCCCGGGATGATCTAGGGCAGGGTAGGTGACACTGTGACACGGCCACGGGTACACGAATCACCCGTGGCCGTGTTCTTTTGTCGCATATTCATGAGGGTGACGGTCACTCAGCCAGCCGGCCGGGTTCGGGACGCCAGCAGGTCCTCCAGGCGGGATTGGACCTGGCGGCGATGCTCGGCGGACCAGCGACGGGGTTCGGCAGCGGGGCGGGCATCGTTCAGGCGCAGGGCTTCGCGGTACTCGCGGACGGCTTCGTCGAGGAGGGCGGGATCGGACAGGGCCGTTCGGGCGCGGTCCAGCAATGCGGCCAGCTCCAGGTGGTGGTCGGGTGAGGCAGGATACATGGCCGTACATCGACGTCCGGCGGCGATAGCGGCCTGAAGGTCGGCGAGTGTGCCCCCGGCCTGGAAGGCGGCTTCCAGGGCCCGCATGCGGTACTGCTGATGTGATATCTGTCTGGGATCACGGCGGATGGCCTCATCGAGGGCTTTGAGACCGGCGGTCAGGGCCTCGGGCGAGGGATCGCGGAAGAAGGCGGCGGCCAGATCGGACCACGGCGTCGGATCCAGGCGATCAGCGGCGAAGGCTTCGGCGAAGCGGCCCAGGACGTGATCGTCGAAGCTCCTTGACCTGGCCTCGGTCAGAGCCGCCCGGCATCGGGACACCGGAATCACGTTCAACGCGAGGTGGGCGAGAAACCCCGCCGTCGCCACAGCCAGGACCACGGAGGCCGCGCGGACGCAGCGGGAGGAGACGAAGCGGGCATCCGCACAGGCCAGCAGCAGCCCACCCAAGGCCGCAAAAGGAGTGAGCGTTCCGGCGAAGAACATCGAACTGTCAATCGTGTTGTGCAACAGGAATACCAGCACGGCACAAAGAATGGGGATGCGGAAGTGATCGCCTTTCCTCGGCTGGCCCTCCAGACTGAGCCAGAGGAATGCCCCCAGCGAGATAGCCCAAAGAACACCGTAGAGGCCGAGGTCGAACATGACCATCGCCTGACCGGATGCGTCACGCAACCACAGACCTCTGAAGAGAAAAATCCTCAGCAGGAAGAACCCCACGATCAGGGCCCCTGCCCACCGCAGCACGACGGTCTTTTCGGTCTCTGGCTCCGGCACGGCCTCGACGTGTCCTCCCGCCGCCCCGCCCCAGGTTCGAGCGACAACCAGCGAACCGCCGGCCAGCAGGGTCAGCAGCCCGAGGCCACCGAACACGCCCCCCTGGGCAATGGTCGAGAGCACGAAGTTGTGCGGGTCCTTGATCTCCTCGGGGTACTCGACCGGCTTGTGCAGCAAGTAAGCCCAATCGTAGTTGAGGGCACCCGTGCCGATCGGGCAGGTGTCGGCGATGATCCGACCGGTGACCTGCCAGTACTGCCAGCGGAAGTTCAGTGAATCGCCGGGCAGCCCGCCCCGTGCGAAACCGAGGATGGTCACAAGGAGCGCGCAGGCCACGATGGCCAGCCAAGTCAGCGCTAGAACCTTTCGCCACTGCGGCCGCCAGGCCTCCGAGCATCGCCAGAGGCAGACCGCCAGCAGCAATCCCAGGAGTCCGGCGGCGCAACCCGCCTTGCTGCCGGTCAGGGGGATGAACAGAAACAACAGAACGGCCAGCACGGCGAGTGCGAGTTGCTGCCAGCGGGCTCGGCGGCGCAAGGCGAGCAGGCCCAGCAGCGAGAATCCGCACATGGCTAGCAGAGCAGCCTGGGCATTGCTGAACGGGAAGAAGCCACTGGCCTCGCGCGACTTCATTCGGCGCTCGAACAGATCGACGCGGGCGTCGGTGAGCTGGATCCCCTGGCGCCGCCAGAACTCCTCCTTGGTCTTCTGATAATGGTCCCAGGTTTCCTTGAACTCGACTGTGGCCTGCATACCGGACCTGGCAGCGGTGGCCACACCCGACGCGACCAGGACGGCCAGGACCAGGGCGGTCCGCAGCCGGTCGCGGCTCAGGTTGGCCACGAGGAAGACGAGCACCACGGCAGCGAGCCAATCGGCCGAGCCGTTGAGCGCCAGCCTCCGATTACTGGCGAAAAAGGTGGAGACGACGGCCGCCAGAATCAGCAGCAGCCAGCCGGCTTCGAGCCCGGTCCATCGCCAGGCGCGACGGCTCAGCACTGCCGCACCGGCAACCAGAATGCCCGCCGCCCAGATGGCCAGATCGAACCACGCGGTGGTGGCCGGGTTGATCGTGTCTGGCAGGTCGACTGCGGCGGAAATCGAGTTCAACGAGGAGTCGTAGCTTTCTCCCAACAGCGGCCGCATGGCCAGGAGCATGAGCAGCACGAACAGCGCGACCCTTTCCAGGACGCGGGCGATCCGCTGACGCCCGTCCACGGGGGCAGTCGATGCGAGCCGGGCAGCGGCCGAAGCAGCCGGAATGGAGCGGGACGGCGGTCGATCAGGATGCATCACGCGATTCCAGAACGGCGATCAGAGCCACGACGCAGACACACTGGCCGAAGATGAGCACCGCTCCCGCCCAGTGCAGGAACGGCAGCAGAATCGCGGGCATGGCCGTGGCCGTGGTCGCCAGGTAGATGGTCAGTACGGCGGTCGTCGGGCTCATGCCGAGCTTGACCAGGCGATGCGAGAAGTGGCGGCGGTCAGGGCGAAAGATGCTCGCCCCGCTGCGGGCGCGGTGGATCACCACACTGCCCATGTCGTAGATCGGCACGGCGAAGATGACCAGCGGCACGAGGACGCCGAACGGCTCACGGTCCTGCCCGGGATTGTAGAATGTCACCAGGACGACGCTCACCGCGAGCATGTACCCTACCACGAGGCTGCCGGCGTCGCCCATGAAGATGGTGGCGGGCGGGAAGTTGTAGATCAGGAAGCCAAGTACCGCCCCGGCGACCAGCAGCAGCATGCAGGGCACAAAAACCTGACCGGCCAGCAGTGAGGTCAGGGCCAGCATGATCGCGGTCAGCGCCGCCACCCCCGCGGACAGACCGTCCATGTTGTCCATGAAGTTGAACGCGTTGGTGAGGGCGACGATCCACAGCATGGTCAGCATGACCGCAGGGGCCGGCCCCAAGAACTCGAGCACGCGGATCTTGAAGCCGGCGGTGAGCATGAGGGCGACCACCGCCTGAATGAACAGCTTGAAGTACGGAGACAATGGGTAGTGGTCGTCGATGATGCCCATGAGGTGCATGACCAGGGCCCCGGCGATGATGGCCAGTGCGACCGGGATCTTGATCGCGATGCCACCCAGCCAGTGCGGCCAGTGCGGCAGCCAGTTTGTGAACGCGTGGATCTGGTTCGGATCGATATGCTTGAACACCACACCGGCCAGGACCATAGCCGCCATGGGCACGAGGATGGCCACGGTGATCGCGATCCCCCCGCCGTAAGGGGTCGGGGTCTTGTGTTTCTTGTAGCTGTCGGCCGACCCCGGCCGATCCACGAACTCGCGCCGACTCGCCCAGCGACGGACGATCGGGGTCAGGATCGCGCTGATCAGCAGGGAGACCAGCAGAGAGGCGACAGCCACGCCAATCGAACCACGAGATATCACCGGGTAGTCCCCTTGTCCGAGCTGGATTCGGCCGCCCATGTGTTGAGTTTAACCCGCAGGCGCTCGCGGACGCGGTCGAAGAATTCGTGGTACCTCGGGCCGGCGTAGTCGGGATACGTCCACGGCCACGCCGTCCACCGCCCATGCTCGTAGTGCAGCGTGCTCTCGGCGTAAATCCCCTCGCGGAGATACACCCGGTGGCCGAAATCTTTGGTCGTGGCCAACACCAGCTTGCTGAGCGTCAGGTACCCGGGGTCGAGGTTCACCGGTCGCCGGTCCGCCGGAAGCCCGCAGTCCCGCGCAATCCGCCGTTCCATCTCGTTGGTCAGTACCTTGACCGCGGCCAACTGAACCGGATCGACCACTCGCTCGAAGGAGATGAACTGCCGCCGCAGATCTTCGCCCATTTCCAGGGCGTAGTAGTCGGTATCGTCGAACGGCCACAGCTCCGTGACCTCATCGGTCGCCCCGAAGTACTCGTTCAGCAACTTGACCGCGCGGTTCATCAAGTCGGGGTCATTGGAGATCAACCCGCAGACGAGGTTCACCGGTCTGGGAGAGCGAGCCGTGCCCATGGCGAACAGTGTATCCCGCCCGGCGAGCGATGCAACGGGGGGGCGGGCGCGAAGGCGAGCGGCCCAGGTTCGCTGAGGACCAGGGTCAGGGGGAGGCCGTGTCACCTGGTGCTGGGCCAGCCAGCAGATGATCAGAAGTGTCCAGCGAGTGGTCGCTTGTGTCCAGACTGAATACGCACGGAAGAGGAGGTTCTCACCAGGGCAAGCCCGGCCACGTCCTATTCGTCGCGGATGACGGTTGTATCCGGTTCGGGAGGAGCGGTGTCGCCGTCGGACTCGATGTCCAGCAGCTTGAGGACGTCGCGTTCGACGATGAGGCGGAGCTGCTCGCGGGGAATGGTGGGCAGGTTGGTGCCGTGGCAGAACTGGTTGATTCGGTACAGCGCCTCGATGCAGGCGGCCGCGTTGCCGTACGGGAAGTCACTGCCGAACAGCAGGGCATCCATGACTTCCGCCTGGTAAGCCGACACGAGGGCGTTGTAGGCTGCCCAGGGCTGGTGAAGGAGTCCGCTGATGTCGGCGAAGACGTTGCGGTGTTTGCAGAGCAGAGCGATCGTCTCTTCCGTCCAGGGGTAGCCGAGTTGGGCGATGAGGATCTTGAGGTCGGGGAACTCGCGGGCGATCTCGTCCACCAGGTATGGCCGTGCGAACTCCATCTTGCAGTTTTCGGCCACGTGGATGTCCTGGTGGATGAGCATGGGGAGCCGCAGCCGGGAGACCTCAGCGTATACCCGCATGGCGGCTGAACTGGCCGGGTGGAAGTCCTGGGCGGCCGGCCAGATGGTCACGCCGCGCATGCCCAGATCGTCGTGTGCCCGACGGAGTTCGTCGATCGCCTCCTTGGGCCGCGAGGGATCCAGGCCGGCGAAACCGATCAGCCGGTCGGGGTATTGGCGGACATAGCGGGCGACGTAGGCGTTCGGAATGTCGGCCTCGAGGTAGTGGCTCTTGAACGCCAGGACGAACGACTTGTCCACCGGCTTGGCGGCGGCGAGATGACTGGCTGTATCTGCCCGGGGGATCGAAGCGGAACGATGCCGGTGCAGCCGGCCACAGACCTGACCGGTGCCCCGACCCAGTTGCTCGATGGATTCCCAAATGTGGGTATGGCAGTCAACGATCATGCTCTCTAGCCATCCAATCTCGAACCCTCCCCCCACACGGCCTTCGTATTATCTTCGGAAAGGGGACGAATGGCAATCACTCGGGCGAGCGAGGAATTCCGGCCACAGCGCGGCTCTGTCCGACCGGTCAGACGGTTAGAATGCCCAGTCATGATACGAACCGAGCTCATCGCAACGGTCGGGCCGGCATGCGGCCTGATCGACGACGTGCAGGAAGGACATCGGGTACTCATCGATGACGGCAACATTCGGCTCAAGGCGATCGGCAAGCGACAGGACGAGCCGGCCTGCCGACAAATGGCCCTGCTCTACGGGGTCATTCCCATCCGCCTGGACCTGTGTCAAGGATTCCGAGCGATGCTCAGCCGGCTGGACGAAGTCCTGCTCCCGCACGGCTTGGCGGACAAGCGCGACCGAATCGTGGTCGTGGCCGACACTCGCCCGGATGTGGCAGACGAGATCGATGCCGTGTTCGTCCATCTGTTCGGCTCTACCGCACCAGAAGCTCACACGGCATGACCAGGAGGGTAGCCTCGCTCCGGAGGAGTTCTGCTCTGCGCAAAGCCCCGAGGACGGCCCTGGCCCGGGCTGGATCGGCCAGCCGCAGGGCTTTCAGGATATCCTGGAGCGCAGCCTGTTTGACCAGCCACCCCCGAATACCGGTGGATACCCCCTTGCCCCCGCCCTCTTCTTCCGTTGGCTGACCGGTCAGGCTCTTGAGCAGCATGTCCATGAAATTTCGGGTTTCAGGCAGGGTTTGAACCTGGTAATCGGTGATGTTGGCTCTTTCGGCGGCAAACACAATCGCGTCTTCCAAACCGCCGAGTTTGTCCACCAGGCCCTGGTCTAGGGCCTGTCGGCCAGTGAATACTCGTCCCCCCGCCAGATCGTCCAGGTTCTTCTTGAGTTTGCCGTCACGGCCTTTCTTCACGCAGTCGGCGAACATCTGGTAGACATGGTTCATCTGTTCGCGAATCAAGGCTCGTTGGCGATCGTCGAACCTCTGGCTGGTGCTGTACAAGTCGGAGTTCTGGCCGAACTTGTACTCGTGGAAGGAAACACCCAGCCAGTCCCACAGGCCTTTGGTGACCACCTTGCCCCCGACCACGCCAATCGAACCGGTGAGCGTGCCGGGCTCGGCGAAGATGGTCGGCGCTCCCACGGACAGGTAGTATCCGCCGCTGGCCGCCACGTTGCCCATGGACACCACAACGGGTTTGACCTCGGCGAGGGTCCGAGCCGCCCGCCACATGATGTCGCTGGCCAGGGCGGAGCCGCCGGGCGAGTTGATGCGAAGAACCACGGCCTTGATCGCGTCATCATGGCGGGCCTGAGCCAAGGCCCAGCGGATGGTCGTACTCCCGGTGCCTTCGCTTTCACCAAGCAGGCCGGGCGCGGTCTTGCCGGTCATGAGCGTTCCATCGATGTAGACGACGGCCACGCTGTTCTTGCCGGTCTTCTTCTGCTTGCCCATGCTCTCGCCGAGCAGCTTGAAGAAAGCGAAGGGGCTGGAAAGGTCGATTTCCGGCCCCTTCTTCTCGCCGTAATTGTGGACCAGCCTGCACGCCCGGCCATGCCGTTCGCGTAGTGACTCGGCGAAGGCGTCGGCATCCAGGATCTCGTCCACGAGCTGGGCATCAAGAGCCTGTTGAGCGTTGAACGGGCCGCGATCGATCAGCTCCCGGATCTTGTCCGCGGGTATTTGCCGTCCTTCCGCGATGGTATCGACCATCTGATCGAACAGATCCTTGAGCACCCAGTTCATCATCTCCTTGGCTTCGTCGGAAGGGCCGGTGCGGGTCAGTGACTCGCCGGCCGATTTGTAGGCCCCGATGTGCTCGATGTCGGCTTCCACTCCGATCTTGTCAAGCAGCCCCTTGAGGTAGACCCCTTCGCTGCGAAGGCCGATCAGGCCCACCTCACCGGCCGGGGAAATGCAGATTCGTGATGCCGCAGTGGCCAACTGGTAGAGCCCACCGCCTGCATTCTCGATATAGAAGTACACGTCCTTGCGGGCCTTGCGGAGGCGGTCTAGGGCGACCCGGAGCTCCTGCATCTGGGCCCAGCCAATCGACGGATCCTCGAAGGTGAACACCAGGGCCTTGACGCTCTTGTCCTTCTCGGCCCTGCGAAGCCGCTGGAGCAGGTCGTGAAGGGAACGGCGAACCTCCATGTCGAGGCCGAGACTGACCTCTGGAGGCTTCTCCATCAGTTCGCCGCCAAGCTGGAGAACGACGATCTTGTCCGCCTCGACGGCAGCTTTCGAGCCCCCTCGGAGCGACTGGCTCGTCTTCTCCGGCTTGACCTTCGCTTCGGCCTCATCGGTCTTGTCCGCCTGACCGCCGGCCTTGTTCTTGCCGTCCGCCTTCTCAGTCTCGTCGGCTTCAGCGGTCTGGGCCGGTTTGTCCGCCAGGGCGGCTGCGTCGTCGGCGGCCAACGGCGGGGCAAAGAAAACCACAAGCATCAACGCCATAGGCCAACGGATACTGCGCATCGCATCTCACTCCCCAAAAAGCCAAAACACGAGCCCGGCAAGCAGGGGAGCCGGGCTCCTTCCCGCCGGTCAGGGACCCTCTGTCCCCGCTGCCGGCAGCCTACTGGAATACAACCGTGAATCAAGGGCGGTTTCAGCCCGGCGGGCTTTCCACCCAAACCACAGCAGAACGGCCACCGCGACCCCCAATTCCAGCAGCCCGAGGATCGTGCCGAGGTCATCCGGGACGCGCCCGCGCTGGCCCGCCGCCCGGGCCACGAACAAGCCGTGAAGCGCCAATCCGAGGGCCAGAAGCCGCCAAGAACGGGCGAGTCCGGGAGCCAGGAGCAGGAACCAAGCCGCGACCACGATCACGAGCTGCCGCGGCAAGGGGAAGGCGCCAAACGCGAATCCCACAGGCTTGAGATTCACGATATTGCGCCACTGAATCACGGTACCCTTTTCAGTGACCCTGTAGACCGGCTTGGGGAGCGGGTGCAGGGTCTCGCCCGCCGGTGTCCAAACCCAGACGTGCTGGAAGTCACCCATGACCCGGGCATCGATCCCCCGTCGTCTCAGGAGCGCGGTGGCCACCACAGCCCGTCCATCACAGTCCTCCGTGCCTCGGGCGATGGCCTCGCCGGCTGTGGGAATGTAGTCCATCACGCCCCAGTTGTCCCAGTCGTAGGAGTACGGGATCTCCCGGCAAACGAACCGATCCACCGCCAAGATCGCGAATTGGGGATCGTTCGGGCCCGGGCCGTCTCTGGCTTGCGAACCATGGGCAAGCATCCGCAAATGGGCGTCGAACCGCTGTGACAAGGCTGCAACGGCTTGGTCGTTCGGATCAGCCAGGGCGTCCACTTGGCGGAGATGGCTGACGTGCTTGATGAAGAGCGCGGGACGAGGATAGAGCACGAGGAAAACCACGACCAGGAAGATCAGCAGCTTGACCGGCCCGCGAATGCGAAAACGGGCGTCCTGGAGCGATTCCCATGCGTCTCCACATCGCGCCCCCAGGCTCCACAGTCGTGATCCCAGCTGCTGTACGGCCATAGACTCTCCGGGCGGCGTTCTGGTGCCGGCAGACACAATTGCCCATCCAGATGAGTAGCGTACCCGGACAACGCCGGCAAGTGAAATCGAGGGGCGGCGGGAAGCCAAGCCGGATGCCGCGGCCCCTTGCCTGCCCGGGCCATGCCGGTCAAATGGAATTCGGCCGAGAGGGCCGAAAAAGGACGCCAGGGTAACAAGCTGGTAACATAGGTGGTTTACACTTCGACCGGCGTGTACGTGGATCCCGTTGAACATGGTCGAGGAGTGAACGTCATGAACCGCACATTAACCCTGATCCTGATCGCCACCCTGGGCTGGCTACCCTGTCCTGCGGCTGCGGCCGAGTCCGTTTCGGTCCTATTAGAGAAGGCCGTCTACGCAGAGGAAACCAAGGGCGACGTGGAGGAAGCCATCCGGTTGTACAAGCAGATCGTCGAGGCGGACAAGGCTGACCGGCCGTATGCCGCCCAAGCCATGTTCCGCCTGGCCGAATGCTACCTGAAGCAGAACAAGCCCGCCGAGGCGACGGCTGCATTCCAGACCCTGGTCCGGCGTTTCCCCGGCCAGAAGGAATGGGTCGAGAAGGCGGAGAAGCGGCTGGCCAGCTCACAGAGGAACCTCACCGAGGCCCAGATGGCCCCACTGATCAAGAAGGCGATCACGATCATCTCGACACTGACCGAGAGTGACCCCAAAGTCGGCGAGACGCTGGCAACCCTTCAGGGCCTCGACTCCAAGCTGGCCGCGAAGATCCTGGCCAGTCACCTCAAGTCGCCGGAGGCCAACGCCCGGCGGGCGGCCATCTACATCCTGTGGATGGGTCAGTTCGACAACATCGATCCAGCGGTGGAGGGGCTGTCGGGACTCTGTTCACATGAGGAGGATCTCACCCGCGGCATGGCCGCCCTGGCTCTGGGATCGAAGAAGATTACAGCCAGCTACGACAAAGTGGCGGAGATGGCTCTCAAGGACAAGAGCGGCTACGCCCGACGCTGCGCGGCGATCGCCCTCGGCTGGATGGGGCGACCCGAGGCAAAGGAAGTCCTCGAGAAAGTCAACAAGGACGAGGATGCCATGGTGCGGGCCAACGCCGAGGCGGCGCTCAAGCTCCTCGAACAAACGGCCACCAAGCCCCCCGTTATCCTGTCGACGACGCCGAAAGCGCTCGCCAATGACGTGCCCCCCGACACAACCGAGATCACGGCAACATTCAACCAGCGGATGCTCGACCAGAGCTGGTCGTGGACCGGCGGCGGCGAGACTTACCCCAAGCTGACCGGCAGACCCTCCTACGACGCTTCCCGCACCCAATGCACGCTACCGGTTCAACTGCAGCCGGGCAAGGTCTATTGGGTCGGCATCAACAGCCCGAGCCACAGGAACTTCAAGTCGGAGGCAAAGATCCCGGCGGCCAGACACGTGATCCTCTTCGCAACGCGGTCGGCCGACGGCAAGCCTACGCCCATTCCTGAAGACCTTGTCAGCCAAGCCAAGGCCATTAACGAACCGGCGAAGCCGACAAGCGGTCGGCCATCCCCAGACAAGGCCATGGCCCTGCTCGATCCGGAGACGCGATCCGCAATCGAGCACTTCGAGCAGTCCTTCGCGAACTGGTTTCGACCCGAGACACGATATGAAGCGGCCTCGCAGGCGGAGAAGGATGCGATGGTGGAGCAGTGGATGGCCGAAGCCCGCGGGAACGACTTCAGAACGCGCACGCGGGCGATCGCGGCCCTGGGCAACATCTCCTGCAAGAAGGCTACCAATGTGTTGATCAGCATCGTCGACGAACCGATGGGCAACCAGCGTCCCAAGTGGATGGCGATCCGGGGCCTGGGCCGGATCGGGGACAAGGCGGCCGTACCCGTTCTGATCGAACTGGTCGAGTACGGCAACCAGAACGTGCAGGTCTACGCCCGGCTGGCCCTGGCCCAGATCACCGGCGAGTACTTCGGAACCTCGAAGGAGAAATGGCGGGCCTGGTGGAAAAATCATCGGTGATAGGGGACGGACGGGCGACGTCAGCTGACTCCCTGAGGGCGGCAGGAATACGGGCAACGAGGGACAAACGATGATTCAACAAAGGCCTCCGGTTATTTGGATCACGTTCATCAGCCTCGCGCTGATGGTGTTGGGCAAAATCCTGGCGGCGGAGAAGGTCGGGCCTCTGATCCTGATTGATGCGGGCATCTCCGCTGTGTTACTCTGTGGGCTCTGGCAGATGAGGAGTTGGACGTTTATCCTCACCCTGGCGGCGGCCGGCTTCGGCACAGGCCTGGCCTTCACTCGACCGCACGAGCATGGAGTGACTGTTTTGCTGCTGAATGCCCTTGTCGTGGTCCCGCTGCTCTTGTGCCGTGGTCTGTACCTCAGGCCAGACTCGGCGCCAGAGGCGTCTCGGAGCCAAGAGCCGTCCCTCTGAAAACCCGGTCCTGCCGGGAGCGCGAATGCGAATGGCCATGCGCAAATGGGGCACACCGACCTCGGGAACGGGCTTTGGCCCTGTGCTCCTTCTGTTGATCGTCGCCGTCGTGGCCCCAACGGCCTGCCTGCTCTGGCTCATCACCCAGGCAACCCAGAATGAGCGCCTGGCCATCCGGCAGAAACTCGAGAATGCCTACCGGGCCGAGCTGCAGGAAGTGCGAGTCAGGCTCGAGGACTGGTGGCGGGACCGCACCGACCGACTAACCGCCCTCGCAGCCGACGTTCCCGCTGGCGAGCGATTCGCGAAGCTGGTCGATGAAGGACTCGCGGACAGCTTCATCCTGTGCAACACTCAGGGCGAACTCGTGTACCCCGTTTTGCCGTGGCCGCGGGTACCGGAAAGCCAGCCCACGGGAGGTCCCGAGGAATGGGTGAAGGCGGAAGACCTGATCGCGGCCGGCGCCCTGATGGAAGCAGCCGGCATCTACCAAGCCATTGCCGACCAGACGACCGAGATTGACTTGGCCGCCCAAGCCCTGATGGCCCAGGCCCGCTGCCTGGGCGGCAGCGGCCATCACCAGGCGGCCATCGACGTGCTGGTCCATCGTCTATCCGAACCCAGGTACGGCAACGCTCGGGATTCGAATGGCCGGCTGATCGTGCCCTCCGCGCAGCTGGTAGCCCTGGAAATGATGGCCGGCCGCCCCGCTGACCAGAGCGACTTCGGCAGGACCGCCCGAGATCTGCGCGCCCGGCTGCTGAACTACCGCGAACCGGTCATGCCAACCGCCCAGCGCCTGTTCCTCATGGAGCGTCTTGGCTCACTGGTCCCTCAGCCCGGCTTCGAGCGGTGGGACGCGGAGAAGCTCGCTCTTGACTACGTGGAGAGCCAAACGCCGCTTCCTTCGACCACGATTCTCACCCGTACCCTGTTGAACAGGGTCTGGCAACTCGCCTCCGAGGACAAAACAGTGGTCGCCCTGTTGCAGGAATCACGAATCGTCAGCGAGACGGCGGCCATGGCGAAGAAATGGGCCACATTGCCCGAGGCCGCCGTCTGGGTCTTCCCCACCGGCGCGGGCCTGAGCGACCGCGACTGCTTCCTCCGAGAACCTGTTGGCCAGACGATGACCGACTGGCAATTCAACGTCAAACTCGCGGGACCCAACCCCTTCGCCAAGGCCGCCGAACGGCAAATCGCCATCTACTGGTGGACGGGAATACTGGTGATCCTCGCGTGCGCGGCGGTGACTCTCGTCCTGGCTCGGCACATGGGCCGCCAGGTTCGCCTGACCCGGCTGAAGAACGATCTCATCGCGACCGTGTCGCACGAGCTGAAAACGCCGCTGTCGTCGGTCCGGGTGCTGGTCGAGACGCTGCTTGACAATGAATGCGGAAACCCGAGACAGACGCGCGAGTACCTTGAGATGATTGCCCGGGAGAACCAGAGACTCAGCCGGCTGATCGACAACTTCCTCACCTTCTCGCGGATGGAGCGCAACAAGCGGGCTTTTGAAATGCGGGCGGTCAGCCTGAGTGAGGTAGCGAAGGACGCGGTCGAGGCCGTTCACGAGCGTTTCCACGCCGCCGGCTTCCAGCTCGAGATCAAGACCGCCCCCCAGCTCCCGCAAGTCACGGGCGACCGCGATGCGCTCGTGACCCTCCTGGTCAACCTCCTGGACAACGCCCTGAAGTACGCCCGGAACGACAGACGCGTGGCGGTCCGAATCAATGCCGTGGGCGACCAGGTGTGCATGGCGGTGGAAGACCACGGCATCGGCCTCAGCCGCCGGGATATCCGTCGCATCTTCGATCGGTTCTACCAGGTCGACCGGAGCCTCTCGCGTGAGAGTGGGGGATGTGGCCTCGGCCTGAGCATCGTGGAGTTCATCGTCGATGCCCACGGAGGTAGAATCGATGTCCGCAGCCAGCCCGGCCAGGGCAGCACATTCAGCATCTGGCTGCCGGCTCGGGTCGAGGCGACGAGGACCGAACAGGGATGAACGGTGAAGAGCATATCCTGATCATTGAGGACGACGCGGCGCTGCTCCGCGGCTTGAAGGACAATTTCGAGCAGCACCACTGGCGGGTTTCCACCGCCACCGATGGCGAGCAAGGGCTGATAGCTGCCCTGGACACCAAGCCCGCCCTCATCGTTCTCGACATCATGTTGCCGAGAATCAACGGCTACGAAGTCTGTCGGCGGCTGCGGGAGAAGGGGTTGGACGTGCCCATCATCATGCTGACCGCCAAGGGGCAAGAGTCGGACATCGTCCTGGGTTTGAACCTCGGCGCGGACGACTACGTGACCAAGCCATTCAGCGTCCGCGAGCTGCTGGCCCGAGCCAACGCTTTCCTTCGCCGCCGCCGCCACAAGGATGCCTCCATCCACGATTTCGGTCCTTATCGACTTGACCTGACGTCCCACCGCCTGCTTCGGGGTGCGGCCGAGGTCGTCCTCACCCCTAAGGAGTTCCGGCTGCTGACCCATCTGGTCCGCCATGCCGGACGAGCGTTTACCCGTAACGAGTTGCTCAATGCCGTCTGGGGCGACGACGTCTTCGTTACTCGGCGGAGCGTTGATCGCTGCGTGACCACCTTGCGCGGCAAGATCGAGGCGGATCCTCGCCGTCCGGAGTTCATCCAGACCGTCCGTGACATCGGCTACCGCTTCGAAATCCCCGATGACGAGCAAGTGCAAATCGACCGCTGAGCGCGTAGAATTGCGGGATGGCCACGACTCCGCGAAGAACAGGTCCCGCACGAGACAAGAGACCCGACGGGACGGGCTTGATTGATCTCGATCCCTGGCTCAAGCCTTACGCCGACGCCCTCAAGTACCGGTATGAGCACTTCCAGAAGGCTCTGGCCCGGATCAGCGAGGCCGCAGGTTCACTGGACGAGTTCAGCCGAGCCCACGAGTACTTCGGCTTCACCCGAGGCCAGCATGATGGCCACGCCGGGGTGTGGTATCGCGAGTGGGCTCCCAAGGCCAACGCCCTGTTCCTGACCGGCGACTTCAACCGCTGGGACCGCCACTCCCACCCCATGGCCCGTGATGCCAAGGGCGTCTGGAGCGTTTTCCTCCCGGACAAGCAATACGCCTGGCGGCTGGTCCATGACGGCGGCGTCAAGGTCCACGTGGTCAGCAGCCTGGGGCCGCTGGATCGCATCCCGGCCTACATCCGACGTGTCACCTTCGATCCGAAATCCTTCGACAGCTGCGGGCATTTCTGGAGCCCGCCTACTCCTCATGAGTGGAAGCACGCATCACCCCAGATCGAGGGCGGACTCCGAGTCTATGAAGCTCATGTGGGCATGGCCACCGAGCAGGAACGGATCGGCACTTTCCAGGAATTCACCGAGCAGGTCCTCCCGCGAATCAAGGAAGCCGGATACAACGCCGTCCAGTTGATGGCCGTGCAGGAGCACCCCTACTACGGCTCGTTCGGCTATCACGTGAGCAGCTTCTACGCCGTCTCCTCGCGGTTTGGCACACCGCGCGACTTCAAGCGGCTGGTGGATGTCGCCCACGGACATGGGCTACTGGTACTGCTCGACCTGGTGCACAGCCATTCGATCAAGAACCTGCACGACGGACTGAACCAACTCGACGGCACGGACTACCAGTACTTCCACGCCGGTGGCCGAGGCCAGCACCCGGCCTGGGATTCACTGCTGTTCGACTACTCCAAGCTCGAAGTCCAGCAGTTTCTGCTCAGCAACGTCCGCTACTGGCTGGAAGAGTACCACCTGGACGGCTTCCGGTTCGACGGCGTCACCAGCATGATGTACCTGGACCACGGCCTGGGGCGAGATTTTGGACACTACGACAACTACCTGGTCTTCGGGCTGGACACCGACGCCATCGCCTACCTGCAGCTGGCCAACCAGGTCGCCCATGCGGTCAACCCCCGGGCCATCACGATCGCCGAAGACGTCTCCGGCATGCCCGGCCTCTGCCGGCCGCTCGATGAGGGCGGTCTCGGCTTTGACTACCGGCTCGCGATGGGCATCCCCGACTACTGGATCAAGCTCCTCAAGGAGAAACGCGACGAGGAGTGGTCCATGGGCGAGATCTACCACGTCCTGACCAATCGCCGGGCCCATGAGAAGCACATCGCCTACGCCGAAAGCCATGACCAGGCCCTCGTCGGCGACAAGACCCTGGCCTTCTGGCTGATGGACAAGGAGATGTACTGGCACATGAGCAAGGGCGGTCCACCCAACCTGATCATCGACCGCGGCATCGCCTTGCACAAGATGATCCGACTTATCACCTTCAGCCTTGGTGGCGAAGCTTATCTCAACTTCATGGGCAACGAATTTGGCCACCCCGAGTGGATCGACTTCCCCCGCGAGGGCAATGGTTTCAGCTACAAGTACGCTCGACGACTGTGGCACCTGATGGACGACCCCATGCTGCGTTACTGCGATCTGGCCGCGTTCGATCGGCACCTCCAGGCCCTCGATACCAAGTATGACCTGCTGTGCTCACCGCTGATTGAGCAGTTGCACTACGACGAACCAGCCAAGCTGCTCATGTACCGTCGCGGCCCGCTGGTCTTCGTCTTCAACTTCCACCCGTCGACTTCAATCACCGGTTACCGCTTCGGCGTTCCCGATCGTGAGACCTACTGCATGGTCCTCAACACCGACGATTTCTGGTTCGGCGGACACGGCCTGGTGGACCACGGCCAGGAACACCCTTGGCAACAGGTTCCCGCCGACGGCCGCGATCAGTCCATCCAGATCTACATCCCCGCCCGAACCGCCCAGGTCCTGGCTCCCAGGACGATCGCGGCACAGAAGGAAGGGGAGAAAGCGGACTGAGCCGCGAGCATGCGGGATAGAAACGGGATCCCGCAGCCCGACCTTCGCGGTCGTTTCTCGATCAGGATTGACCACTTCCCGGGATATCGAGACGCAAGGGTTTGTCCCGACTTGAGCTGGCCCATGGCGCGCGAACTGCGGGTTATTCCCCGGCGACAGGCCTGCCGCTGCACTGTGGACAGCGAAGGGGTCGCAGTGGCCCGGTCGGGGAACGGTCCCATAGTCTCAAATCGCCACCACGTCCACGCCGGGCACGCCACACACGCCACAAGCCGTCACGGGCGACCGTTGACTTTGCGGTATGATTGTGGGACACTGGCTAATCTGTAGGAACTGAAGGGCTCGTTTCGGAGATCGGAGCTTATGTCGGTCAAGGTGAGCGAACTCAAGAGAGGCCAGGTCATCGAGTACGAAGGTCTGCGCTACACGATCAAGGATCTGCAGCATGTCGCCAAGGGGAACTGGCGAAGTTACTACCAGGTCAAGCTCAAGGACTTCAAGACTGGCCGCATCATCGACCAGCGCATGGCCCCGGACGACCGCATCGAGACCGTCTTCGTGCAGACCAAGCCGTTCGAGTATCTGTACCGTGACGGCGACGACTACATCATGGCCGACGTGGACACCTACGACCAGATCCCCGTCTCCGGCGACATCTTTGGGGACGCCCTGCAGTTCCTCAAAGAGAACACCCGCTGCGTCTGCTCGGTTATCGACGGGGTCATCGTCAGCGGCGACCTGCCCAACACGGTCGATTTGCAGGTCACGGACACCCCCCCGGGCATCAAAGGCGCGACCGCCACCAACCAGAACAAGGAAGCCATGCTGGAGACCGGCGCGAAGGTCAAAGTCCCGCCTTTCATCGAGGTCGGCGAGATCATTCGGGTTGACACCCGCACCGGTGAGTATCTAGAGCGGGCCAAGTAAAGGTCTTCTGGCTGGTGCAAATGAAAGCAGAGACTGCATCAGCCAAGTGAGACTTCCAGTGCCGCCCCTTCCTGGAGTACAACCTCTTCCGAGAGGGCGATCTGCGCGCGACCGGCTTCGACCTTCAGATCGGCCGGCACGTTCTTGCCTGCCACCGTCACGGTAGCACTCACCAGGCTTGCACCCTCGGCCAGTCCGAAGGCCAGCGACCGCAAGCGCAGCCTGCCCGACTTCATCTCGATGGTGTCTTGTTGGGCAACACCGGTACGCTTCTGCGTGAACGTGCCCCAGCCTTCAGCGGTAGTGAACGCGGCTCGGAAGTTGTCAGGCGTCAGGCGCGGAGCGAAGCCGAGGTGGCCCTTCGGCCCGTGGTGCTCGTAGCCGCAGGCGGCCAGGAACACTCCGTAGCTGGCCATCGCCCGGGCATAATGGTCGCCGCACTCGACCTCGTTCCACGGATTGCGCCGCGAGGGGTGATAGCGGTCGTGGATCGTTCGAGCAATCGCCAGACCTTCGAGGAGCATGCCCTCGGCCAGCATGTGCCCGGCGACCTGGTACTCGAAACCGGTCATGCACTCGTTGAAATAGGAATCGTAGTCGCGTGTCACACGCGAGCCCTCGCCGCGCGGCCAAGTGCACATGAGCAACCCTCCTTCGCCGGCCATGGCGTACCAGCGGCCAGACTTGTGGGCGGCGCGATAGGGGCCAACGTCGGGCGTGTAGTTGTACCGCCACAGCGAGCGGAGGGCAGAACGTGTCTTCTCCCGGTCGGTGATACGGCCCAGACCCAACTGCCACGACCAGCTGTGGCCGAAGACCTGGTCGATCTCGCAACCGTCGTACGAACCGACGGTCCTGGCGTGTTTCTCGTCAGGTTTATGAACGTAATACTCGCCGTTGAACAGCGTCTCGTCGACCCGTCGACCGCCCTTGTCGAAGATCGCCCGGCAGCGACCGGCAAACACCTCGTCGCCGACTTCGCGGGCCATCTCCTCGCCGGCGCGCACGGCCGCCAGATAGAGGCCGCTGAGCCAGGCAACCTGGCCGTACCAGTCGGCGTCCAGGGTATTGTGCTGCGGGCCGTCAATGATGCCGTCGGCGTCGGGATCCTTGTCCATCAGGAACTCGAGCGACTTTCTGACCTTCGGCCAGAGGCGGCGAAGGAACGCATCGTCCGCGCTCATCTGGTGCTCGCGATAGGTCCGTAGGATGCAGCCCGCCTGGCCGTCAACCGCCCAGTGATCGTTGTGCTCGGCCCGGAAGCGGATCCGGCCGGTGTCGGGGCTGAAACCGGCGCCGTAGTCGGCGCGTTCGCGGAGCGATCGCTCCAGCACGGGGAACAACCGTCCGACCGCCTGGGCATAGTGCCAGACGTGCGTGCAGGTGCCGGCGCAGCAGCCTACACCCTCCCAGCCATAGAAACGGCCGCTGTCAAACCAGTAGCAAGTGCTGGTGGCCAGAATCGACGTGTTGAGGAACATGCGATCGAGAAACCAGTACGGGAGCGTGGAGTCGTACCAGGTGTCGTGCCAGAGTCGGGTCTGGGCGTGAAGGCGAGCGAAGTTGGCGGCCACGTACTCGGCCACCGCCAAGGCATTCGGGAATCGCTTACCATACCAACGCCCCCCTTCACCCTCGAGACCGCCCAGCTTGATGTTCGGAAAGTGCCAGGTAACGACGAACGTCACCGTGGCGGAGGCCTGCGGCGCCAAGCTCACGGTGCGGCTGAGCGCGCCGATGAGTCTGCCCTCCGACGCGGCCGAAGGCGAGACGTCGGCTGCCGCAGAGCTGTCGGGAAAGAGCGCCGCGTCACCGCCCTGTTCCCGGACCACGGCCGCAGCGCGGTCGTCGGGCTGAGGCTCGAGCAGGGCCAGTGCCATGCTGCCGAAGTCGGGCTGGTCGCTCAGTCTTCCGCCCGGACCCTGCGGCTGATCGGTGAACAGGATCTGATCGATGCCGATATTGCCCCAGCCGCCCTTCTCGTTGTCCACGATCTGCAGCCTGGCCGTCTTGCCCGCCCATGGCCGTACATCCCAGCCGCGGGGGCTCATCCGATTGTCGTTCACGCCAGTCGCGGAACGGACGACCTTGCCGTCGACCAGCAGGTCAATGCACGTTCTACCCTTGTGGCCGCCGCCGCCGATCAGGAACGAAATGTAGTCGCGTTCGATGCTGAAGGCTCTGCTGGTCAGCGTGCCCACATGAGCGTCGCCCGCTCCGACGTCCTCGCCGTTGCGCGTGTTGTGCGTGTTAACCAGTCGCTCGCCCTTTGAGCCGATATCCCCCTGGTAAGCGGGCATCTTGTTCTTCTCGATCGGGCCGGGGCCGAAAGCGGTGCCGGTGGCGGTCCAGCCTTCGTAGGTCTGCCGCTCGAAATCCTCGAACACGAGATCCGGCCTCCTCGACTCCGACGGCTTCTCGGCCGGCGGCTCCATGACGCACTCGAGACAGGTGAGCCCGCCCAGGCGTACGATCCGATTGCGCCGCGCGCCTGCGAACGATTGTTCGCAACGCAGGCCGACCGCGTTCTCGAGCCGGCCGGCCAGTTCGACATTGACCTTCTCCGAGCCCGTGTTCTTGAGCGTGAAACGCATCACCGTCGAAGGCAATGCGGAATCGTCGGCGTTGAGCGGAATGAAGGGCGAGAACGCATCGAGCGACACGGCCACGGCCGAGCTGTCATCCCGGTACTCGACGTGACCGAGGGGGTACTCTCCGATAAACGAGACGTCCTTCCAGCCAGCGCGGTCCAGCGTGCGAACCCGCGATGGACCGCCCGAGGTGATGCGGAGGGCGAAGCCATGCTCCAGCGGGGAGGAGGGAGCCATTGGCTGTGCGTAATGCTCGGCCCCCGTGCCGGTCACTTCGTTGAAGATATCCCAGTGCCAGAGCCGGCCATCGCCTCCGAGGTAGAGCTGGCCCGTGCAGATCCCGCCGACGGGCATGCCGATCCTCTCCAGATCGGCGCCGCGGTACACCGCCTGCGACCCGCGGGCGAAAAGCGACTTCACCCAATCGGGATGGAGCTTCTTGTCGGCCGGAACGAGTTTCTCAAAATCCGACACTTCGAAAGGACCGGCCATGAGCGGCATCTCCGATAAGGCCGCGTTTGCCACGGCCAGACCGGCCACCTTCAGCACGTCGCGGCGGCACATCCCTGTGCAGCAGTCCGCAGAACGAGAGGAGGTGTCCGCAGCACCACTGCACCGTTGTGTATGGCTACTCATGTTCCGCACCTCGCATTCACGCGACCCTGGGTCGAGAGCCAATCGCGTCGATGCACGAGCGGCCATCCACCCGGGCATACTCTATCCCCGTACCACCGATGCAGACAAGGTCGCCGCCCTGAGAGGCGAACCCCCTCCCGCACGCCTGCGGCCGCAAGGATGGCGAACAGGAATATGATGAGCATCGCGACAACAACCATTCGACGTCCTCGCCTTCTGAGAATGGGGCAGCATTTGCTGCCATCCGGGGTTGAGGGCATTCTACCACCGCACCCGAACGACCGCAGAACACGCCGTCTTCCCGCGAGTGCGCCGTCCGGCAACCGATGCTCCCTCCCCCCTACTTCTCCGCCAGCCTTGTTCCCCCGCCTGGCTTGCTCCCACCGTGCTTTTCTCTAGAATCGCTGACTCATGGGAGGTACCGACCCAACCAACAGCCTGCCGGAGCCCTTGCCTCAACGGCCGACAGACTATGCCGGACGGCCGATTGGACCGCTGCGCCTCGCCCGGGCCATGACCATCAACATCCTCGGCGGCACTTCAATCATGATGTCGATCGCGGTATTGTGGCCGACGGCTGGTATTACCGCGGTCTTCATGGCCGAGCAGCTCGGGGCGAGCAAGACCCTGATTGGCATGAACCTCACTTTGGTGAGTCTAGCGACAGCCGCATCGCTGCCCGGCGCGGCCGTGTTCTGCCGGCTCCAGCGCCGCCGGGCAACCTGGATCATCATCACCGCCCTGGCCCGCTCATGCATGTTCGGCTCGGCGGCCGTGGCCCTGCTGGCCGGCTACCGCGAGTGGCATACTACCCTGATCTGGGTATTCATGGTTGGCCTGCTTTTGGTTCAGGGCGGGAGCGTCTTCACCTCGCCCGGTTACTGGTCCTGGATGGCCGACCTCATCCCGGACGCGATCCGGGGGACATTCTTCGGACGCCGATACCGATGGATGCTGCTCGGCCAGTCGGTCGTGACCATCGCGGCCGGCGCCCTCGTGGATCGAACCAGCGGCGAGGCGGCCGTTCGCCATATGTACTTCGCCGTCTTCATGGTCATGGCCGCATTGGCAGTGCTCGACCCGCTGTTGTTCTGCGCGGTGCCCGAACCGGTCCGGCCGCCGCCGGAACGCCGCACCTTGCGAAAGCTGGCCGACGAGTACCTCGCACCGCTGCGGGACAAGCCGTTCCGCAACGTCCTCATCGCCCAGGGCATGTATCTGTTCTTCTACAACGTGCCCATCGTGTTCCTGCCGCTGTTTCTCCGCGGCGAAGAAGTGGACGGCGTCTGGTTGGGCGGCCATGCGGCGTTGTGGCTGGTTTCGGCCGTCTGGGTCGTGTACGCGGTGGGCACTGCCCTGGCTGCCAGCCAATGGGGTCGACTTGCAGACAAGATCGGACACCGCACGGTCTGGCTGCTGAGTTCACTGGGTTTGCTGACTCACGTCACCTACTTCTTCATCAACGAGGAGAACTACGCTTGGATCGCCCTGGTCAATGCCGCGGCATACGGAGTCCTGTTCGGCGGCCAGACGGTGGCGGTTCAGAATCTGGCCCTGTCCATGGCGCCAAGCCGCCAGCATGAGTTCTACATGGGCATGTTCCAGGCGGTGACGGCCGTCGCCAGCGCGTTCGGGCCGCTGCTGGCCGGCTGGCTAGCGGACATCTGTCGTGTCGTTCCGTGGTTCAAGCTGCCCAGTGGCCAGCCGGTGTGCTACATGCATGTGTTGCTGGTCATCGCTTTTGCCGGAGTCTTCCTGACCATCCCTCTCATGGCCCGCATTCCCGATCCAATGGGTACGGCCGTCCGCCCGTGGTTGGGCCGGCTCATCTCCGGCGACCTTTGGCGGATCACCTGGAACATCAGTGTGCTAGGTTCAGCGTCGAGCGTCTCGCGAGCGGTGCGAGCCCTGCGACGAATCAGTCCGCGTGACGGGAACATGATGCTGCCCGAAATCGTGGGCGCGCTGGACGACCCGGATCTGGCCATTCGGCGGGAAGCCTTGCTCGCCCTCGGTCGGCTGGGCACCCCTGAAGCCCTGGACATGCTCCGGTGGTATCTCCACGAACCGGACGCGTCGGTTCGGGCCCAGTCGATCGAAGCCATCAGCCAGGCGGAGATCGAGGATCGAACCGTCCTGCTCAAGCGAGCCCTGCACGATCCGGACGGCCGGGTCCGCCGGGCGGCGGTCGAGGCCCTGGGCCGCTCGGAGGACACGGCCGCAGCCGGGGAACTGCGCAGCCTGCTCGCCGGTGAGCACGATGCCGAGGTTCTCGCGGCCGCAGCGGCGGCCCTGTCCAACCTGAAGGAACTGGGCGCGGTTCACGAGATGATCGAATTGGCCCTGCATTCGGGCAATACCACCGTTCGCTCCCAGATGCTCGTCGCACTGGCAGATCTCCTCGGCGGCAGCGGTGACTTCCAGAGGCTCTGGCGACAGGATCGGCACTGGCGAGGCAGCGGCTTCGCCAAGCTGGCCCGCAAGATCCGCCGCCAGGCCCGGCTGTTCGTCCGCGTCACGCTGGCCAGCGGGCCGATTTCTCGAGCCGATCGCAGGAGACTGCTCCTCCAAACCGATGCCGAAGTCGAACGGCTCCTCGAGTACGCCGAAGCCGAGGACTGGCAAGAGGTCCTAAGGTCCTTGCAGCGGCTGGCCTTCCAGTTCCTCCGTCTTCGCTACCGGTACCACGGAGACGAGGGACACGCCATCGAATTCCTCACCGCCGTCGCTCCGACTCATGCCGAGCGATACTGGCTGATCGGCTACCTCAGCGATGCCTACGTCAAGGGTACCGCTCCGGAAGCTCCGTGGGACGGGCTGGCACTGCTGGCGACGTACGTGTTTGTGTATGGATGAACGTGGAGGCCGTAGGCCGAGACGCCGAGAACCGAAACAGGAGAGGTTGCTGACCTATGTCATCAGGAGCCCTATGGCCAGGATTGCGGCGATGACCGCCAGGCCGACGCCGATGACGTTCATCAGGTGCGTGGAAGACCACGGCCTGATTTTGTCTGTCGTCCCGGCCCCCTGCCCCGGCCAGGTGCCCGGTCGATTACCGTCGCCGCCACCCCCTCCCCCTGCGTGACAGCCACCCTGGCCGAGCGTGGCCAGCCAGGCGACGAAGCTGAGCACGAGCCGCTTGCCGAGATCGAATGGCCGAAACGTCATGAGCTTGGCACGGTTGACAGCCTGTCCGTTTGGATCGGTGACCGAAATGCCCATGAGCGGCCTTCCTTGTCCCTGCGTCATTCGGTCGGGTCGCGGATTTGTGCCTTGCGGCCTCGTTTCTATCTTCCGGCCGCTTTCGCCGCACGAACCTGGTCGATCGCCTCTTCATGCCTTTTTCGGCAGACTTCGAGCGTCGGGTGCCAGGCGGTCTGGAGGAAGCCGAGGAGGCGTTCCCTGGCGACATTCTTGGAGCAGTAGTCCACGGTGAGGCGGAAGTTGTTGGGGCTCGACCAGTTGCTTCCCGTTGGCACTTGCTCATAGCCGTGCTTCTCAAGATCGAGGTATGCCTTGGCGGCGGTCACGTCGTTCCCGAACGTGTCGCCGTAGTACCAGTTGGACTGGAGGACGCTCCTGGGCATCTTCCTGAAGAACGGCTCGGCGTGCTTCCACAGATAATCCGACCAGATCCAGGCCCGCGAGCCGGCCCGTTCGACCTGCTCAACGTAGAACAGGAAATCGTGCCACCAGAGATCATGCTGGCGGATGACGGCGTACTGGTACTCGCGCTGGTGTTCGGCGGTCTCCTCGTCCATGCCCAGGTGGAAGAACCGCGGCTTGCTGAACAGCTCGACGGCCTCGATGATGAGGTCCCGGCAAACCGCGTAGTAGGCATCGGTTGAGACGGCACGGGCGTACTTGCCCAGCCAGGCATCGTGGGTGGCCGAGAAGTTCATCTTCGGGATCGGCTCAAGTCCCATCTTGCGCAGCCGAGCCAACTCGGTCCTGAGCTTCTCGATCGGCCAGGCGCCTTTGACCGCGATCTCGGGATGGCTTCGGTACTGCACCCCGTCGCCCAGGTCGATGACCACCATGTTCAGGCCGGCGTCGACCATCCGTTTCAGCAGATCATCCCACAGGGTCTGGTCGAAGCGAAGCTCCGGCCGGTATGCGCCGTGTAGCCCCTTCCAGGCGGGCGAATCCCAGTCGCACCACATATTGTAGCTGAGGTGAAGCAGATTGGCCCAGATCAGATCTGGCCGGGCGGGTGCGGGGGTCGACGCCTGTCCCAGGGCACCGGCCAGTCGACCCGAGATGGCCGCGGCCATTGAGACGGCAGCTCCGGCCTTCAGCAGTTCTCTTCGCTGGATCGTTGGTTGCATGGTCGGACCCTCACCGATCACGAGCAAGTGGGCCTGAAACAGAGGACAGTCTAACGCGGTTGGGGAACGGGAGCCAGGGGGGCGGCCGACCGTCGACCATGAGTATTGCGTCCGGCTACGATTTGCGGACGAGTTGATGCGTCAGCCGGCTGAGGATGCTGGAATGAAGCTGGCTCACTCGGCTTTCGGAGAGGTCGAGGGTGGAGCCAATCTCCTTCATGGTCATCTGCTCGTAGTAATAGAGTACGACGATGAGCCGTTCGATACGACTCAGGCCGCTCATGATGACGTCGCGCATGTCGCGTTTCTGGAGTTCGTTGAAGGGGTCTTCGCTCTGGCGGTCCTCGAGGACGTCGATCTCCTGGAGTTCGCGGGTGGAATCTTCATCGTGGTACTTTCTTGAGAGCGAGACGAGCGATACGGCGTTGGCGTCACGCATGAGCTTGTGGAATTCGGCCTTGCTGAGTCCCAATCGATGCGCCACCTCGTCGTCGGAGGGAAGTCTCCCCAATTCTGCTCGGAGGGCTTTAGTGGCTACCTCAAGCCGATGAGCCCGGCTGCGAACGAGTCGCGGCACCCAATCCATGGTGCGGAGCTCGTCGAGGATCGCGCCCCGGATGCGTGCGGAGCAGTAGGTCTCGAACTTGACGCCGCGGCTGAGATCGAAGGCTTCGATGGCGTCGAGGAGCCCGAACGTGCCGGCGGAAACGAGGTCGTCGGTATCTACCTCGCTGGGCAGCTTGGTGGCCACCCGCTCGGCGGTGTAGCGAACGAGGGGCAGGTAATGCTCCATGAGCATATTCCGCAACCGTCGATCACCACTTTGTCTGTAATCCAACCAGACTTGCTGGATGTCCGCATCGACGTCGGCCATCCATCACCTCCCCATAGGTCATTGATCAGCCACCCCTGGCGAGCCGTTCAGGTCACCGGGGTCCCCCACCGGCCGTGGCAGGCGCTCTTGCGCTTGATGTGGCGCCCGCGGGTGCGGCCGCACCTGCACCCGCCCTCACCTCGGCTCGTTTCTGCCCCACGAGTGTCTTGGCGGCGCCGGTGTCCTTGCCCGGTGCCTGGGGCTCATGTTGAGCCTCGGATTCGTCAACTTCCGTGAACATTTCGCGACTGCGCCGCAGGGCGTGCTCATCGAGTATGCGACTGCCCACCCAACCAGCGCTCAAACCGATTGCACAGAACAGAACCAGGGCCCAGATTGCCCGAGGGAGAATCACCTCGATCGGGTTGCCGGCGGATAGACCCAACAAGACCGTGATCGAGAACGCGAATAGAGCTAAGTAAGCTCCACAGAGTCTGACCATCACGCAACATCCTTGTCGCCGTGAATCATCGCTTCAAGAGTAACGGCTCTGGCGACCGATAGCTTTAGCTCAAAAACAGCGGCTGGGGGAAGGTCACCGGGCGGCTCAGATGAACAGGCTAATGACCCGATAAAACAGGCTCTGCCGGGCTTCCGGCCGGCCCAATTCGCGGGAGAGCCGGCCGGCCATGGCCATGACGCAGCTGCTGGCCGCGCATCGGGGATAATCGAGCAGGACCGGGCGGCGCTGACGAACGGCGGCGGGGACATGCTCATCGGCGAGGATGTAGCCGTAGTCGGTGACCGGTACATGCAGGAAGCGTGCGGCGACACTAGCCAGGCGCTCGTAGGTGTCTCGGCCCTCCCGGCGACTGAGTGCCTGATTGACGATCACGCCCATGGAACCGCCCATGCCGGTATCGGCGCACTGTCTCTCCTGAGCGAATGCCTTGATCGTGGCGTAGGCGTCGGTGACGGCGGTCGGCTCGGGCGTGGTCACCACCAGGAGAGTGTCCGCGGAGGCGGCCAGGGTGACGACGTTGCGGGAGATACCCGCCCCGCAATCCAGGACGCAGACATCGTAGCGACTCTCGATTTCCTCCAAGACCGCCAGGAGCTGGTGGCGCTCGAACTCGGAGAGGTTGGCGATATTGGCCATACCCGACGCGCCGGGCACGAACGCGATATCGCCGGGTCCCTGAATGATCACCTCGCCGGGCGAGCGACGACCACCGAGCACTTCGGGCCAGGTACCCGCGGCCTCAACACCCAGGATGATGTCAGTGTTAGCCAAGCCCATGTCGAGATCGAAGAGAACGACCCGATGACCACGGGCAGAGAGAGCGATTGCGAGATTGGCGGAAATGAATGTCTTGCCCACGCCGCCCTTGCCGCTGACCACAGCGATGACATGAGCGGCAGGATGGTCCGGAGGCGCGGTCGCCTCCGGTACGGTCATCATGCGGCGCAAGCGGTTCGCCTGATCGAGGCGACCACTGCCACCCTCGTGTCGGAACATCCTAACCTCCGGTCGTACACCCCCGACTCCGAGGTCCTATGCGAGCTGATCCACGGACGCGATGCCGGCTTGCGGCGCGGATGAGCGACCCTCGGCCGTCGCATCCGACCTCGCACGCAGCAGCATCTCCGCGACCCGCCGCCGATGCCCTACTTCGATATCATCCGGCACTTCCTGCCCGGTCGTCAAGTAGGACATGCGCCATTTGAGGCGACTGGCGACGTTGAGGATCACGCCCAAGCCGACCGCTTCGTCCAACTTGGTGAATACCACCCGATCGACGTCCAGAGCAGCGAACCGCTCGGCCACCTGGAGCAGCTGATCCTGATGACATGTGCAGGACAGGAGCAGATGGACTTCGAGTCGCTTTCTGGCCGACACTGTCCCGCGCCCGGAACCACGCTTGGGAGTGTTGCCGGCCGCGTGTTTGAGCCGGGCGGCCTGACCCCGGGGTCTCCGGGACGGTTCCGCTGCCCGGCGGGCGGCGTCCAGGAAGGCCCGCAACTCGCCCAATCGCTGCAGGTCGCGATGGCTGCGCCCGGAGGTGTCGATCAGAATGACGTCGCAGTGACGAAGCTTGACGACCGCGGCACCAAGTTCCTCTGGGGTAAACACCACTTCCAGGGGCAAACTCATGATCTCGGCGTAGGCCTTCAGCTGATCCACGGCCGCGATCCGGTAGGTGTCGATCGTGATCAGGCCGACGGTCTTGTGTTCACGCAGACGGAATTGGGCGGCGAGTTTGGCGATGGTCGTCGTCTTGCCCACGCCTGTCGGTCCGACCAGGGCCATGACCTTGGGTGGATCGCCGGCCTCACCGGTCGCTGGCTCGGCTGCGGGGAGCATGCGCTCGATGCACTCGGAGAGCACCGCCGGGACGAGCTCGTTCAGCTTTGCGGCGACCTTCTCCTCCGCCTGGGCGTGGTCGAGTCGGCCGGCCACTCCAGACAGGATTCGGGTGCGGCAATCGTCGAGGCGCTCACGGGCCTTGGCGATGACCTCGCGAGCCAGTTCCTCGGCCACAGCGTTCTGAAGCAGGCGGGTGTAGTAGTCCTGGAACTCGGCGGGCACGGCCGGTGCGGCGGGAGTGGCCACGGCTGGTCGGTTGAGCAGCTCGCTGACCATGCCCCGGATTTCGCGCATCTCGTCGCGCAGTCCGGAGGTGAGAGCCGAGACCTCGGTCGAACCTCGATCACCGAGCCCCTCCTCAAGGCTTAGATCTTCTTTAACCTGAGGTTGCGATGAGGAAGGCTGAAGGGAGGAGCGGCTGGATGCCGATCGGAGGGGTTCGGCGGCGGGGGAAGGTCGCCCCGCAGCACCGGCCGCCCGATAGGCCATCGCCCGTCGTTCGACGGCCGGCAGAGCGTCGCGATCGCGGCTGGCGGTGATCTCGATGACGTCTCTCGCCCCGACGCCGAGTACGCCCCCCCTGCGAATGGTTCGGGTGTTCAGGATAACCGCGTCGGGGCCGAGTTCGCGCTTGACCTTCTCAAGAGCTTCGGCCATCGAGTGGGCCTGATAGGTCTTAAGCTCCATCGTTCAGTACCACCAATCCCAGTGACTGCACCTCGATACCACGGACGATTTCGTTGTAAGCCAACACAGGAACGTGTTGCAAGGAGGGTTCGATGAGTCGCCGCACCCACATCCTGATCTGCGGCGAGCAGAGGACTGCCACCGTTTGGCCTCCTGCACTGGGTGTTGACTGTTCGACGCGATCGCGGATGGCCCGAACCAGCCGATTCTGCGTCTCGGGCGGCAGGTTCAGAAACGCACCGCGTTCGCTGCGCTCGATGTGAGCGCCGACCAGATCCTCCAATTTCGGGTCCAGCGTCACCACGCGGACCACGTTCTTGTCGTCCTTATACATCTGACAGATCGTTCTTGCCAGAGCATTCCTGGCATATTCTGAGAGAATGTCCGTGTCCTTGGTACGAGGTGCCCATTCGGCGATGGTCTCGAGAATGGTCTCCAGGTCGCGGACCGGTACCCGTTCGCGAAGCAAGTTCTGCAGGACCCTCTGCACTTCCCCCACTTTGACGACCTCGGGGATTACGTCCTCGACCGCCTTGGGAGACTTTTCCTTGAGGGTGTCCAGGAGTCGGTGGGTCTGCTCGCGGGTCAGCAACTCATCGGCATATCGCTTGATGATCTCCTTGAGGTGAGTGGCCAGGACGCTGGAAGGGGGAACGACCGTGTAGTTCCGCTGCTCAGCATCGGCCTTGAGGTCCTCGTTGATCCAGAGGGCGGGCAGGCCGAACGCCGGTTCTCGCGTCTCCAGGCCTGGGACGGGCACACTCACTTGGCCGTTGTCGATGGCCAGCAGATAGCCGGGCATGCATTCGCCGCGGGCAACCTCCACGCCGCGGAGCTTGACCACGTACCGATTGGGTTCAAGCCGAAGATGATCGCGGACGCGAATCGGGGGCACGACGATACCCAACTCGGTGGCGGTCTGCCGTCGAATGTTAGTGATCCGATCGAGCAAGTCACCCCCTTGCTTGCGGTCGACAATTCGGATCAGCCCGTAACCCACCTCCAGTTCCATTGGATCAATGGTCAGGAGGGACTCGACCCTTTCCGGCTTCCTGGCCTCTTCTTTGGCCTTGATGGCGGCGTCGGCGGCCGCAGTCGCTCGAGTGGTGGTCAGGAAGAACGCCACTCCTCCGCAGCCGGCCGCCAGCGCGAGCAGGGGGATCTTCGGCAGCGGGGTGAGCGAAAGAAAGCCCAGAAAGACGGCGGCCAGAACCAGGGCGACGGGACGGGCGGTGAGTTGGGAGAGAAGATCCTCACCCAGGTTCGAGCGAGCACTGCTCCGGGTCACGAGCATGCCGGCCGAGATGGAGATGAGAAACGCCGGAATGGCGGCCACCAGTCCATCGCCGATGGTCAACGTGGTGTAGACCCGGATGCAGTCCATGACCGGCATGCCGTGCTCGACCATGCCGACGTAGAGTCCACCGATGATGTTCACCAGGGTGATGATCAGGCCGGCGACGGCATCGCCGCGGACGAACTTCGAGGCGCCGTCCATGGCTCCGTAGAAGTCGGCTTCGGCGGCGATCTCTTCGCGTCGGCGGCGGGCCTCCTTCTCGTCGATGATGCCCGCGTTCAGGTCGGCGTCAATGGCCATCTGCTTGCCGGGCATGCCGTCGAGGGTGAACCGGGCGGCCACTTCAGCGATACGTGTGGCCCCCTTGGTGATGACCGCGAACTGGATCACCGTCAGAATGGTGAAGATGATGACGCCGACGGTGAGGTTTCCGGCGGTGACGAAATCGCCGAAGACCCGGACCACCTGGCCGGCAGCGTCCATGCCCGACTGGCCGTTGGAGAGGATGAGACGCGTGGTGGCGACGTTGAGCACCAACCGGAAGAGCGTCGTGGCCAGCAGCAGCGAGGGGAACGAGGAAAGCTCCAGTGGATGCCGCAGGTACATCACGGTCAGCATGATGATCGCGGCCAGGGTGATGTTCCCGGCGAGTAGAACATCGAGCATCTGGGTGGGAAGCGGAACCAGCAGGACGAAGATCAGCAGCGTGGCCCCGAGAGGCAGCAGCATCGCCCGGTTGCTTTCCAACCACTTGAAGGGCTTCGATTGGATGAATGCCGGTCCGGCCATGGACTATCGTTCCCTCAGTTCAATGACACACCCGCCGGTGCGGCCGTGGTCGGGCGGCGCCGGTCGCTTCGCCCGGCCAACTCGTAGACATAAGCCAGGACCTCCGCCACGGTCCGATAGAATCGGGCGGGGATCTCCTGGCCGACCTCGACGCTCTGATACAGGGCCCGAGCCAGCGGCGGCCGCTCGACGATCGGCACGCCATGCTCGATTGCCAGCGTGCGGATCAACTGAGCCAGATGGTCGGCTCCCTTGGCCGTCACCGTCGGGGCGGACATCGTTTCCGAGTCATACTGGAGGGCCACCGCGAAGTGGGTGGGGTTGGTTACCACGACATCGGCCTTGGGTACCGCGGCCCGAATCCGTCGCATCGCCAACTGCATCTGCAGTTCACGCCGGCGGCGTTTGATGTGTGGATCGCCGTCCATTCTCCGCAGCTCCTCGCGAACCTCTTCCTTGGTCATCCGCAGGTCCTTCTCGAGCTTCCACTTCTGGTAGACCAGGTCAATGACGGCCAGGACCAGCAAAGCCATCGCCAGGCGAAGTCCCAGCGTGAAGACCAGGTCGATCGTGATCTGAGCCAAGGCCAGATGCGACAGCAGAGCCGCCTCGGCCAGGTTGTTCAGCCGGCCACGGAGCGTGTTGTAGGCAACTCCCACGAGCACACACATCTTCGCCAAACCCATGAGCAGGTGGACGAAAGAACGGGCGCTGAACATCCGCTTGAGGCCGGCGACGGGATTCATCTTGTCCAGGCCCGGCTTGATCGTCTCCCAGGAGAAGACCACGCCCACCTGGCCGAACGAGATCACCAGGGCGATGATCGTCACCGCCAGCATCAGGGGCGCCAGGATCTCCGCAACGGCCCGGCCGGCGATCATCAGCATCGGAACCATCTGAGCAGAGTCGACCGCAAAGGTATCATCTGGATCAAGACACAGGCGCAGCACAGCCAGCAACCGCCCGGTGATGGTGTCCCGACTCACGTACAGAACGACAATCGCCCCCAGGAGCACCACGGCCGAGGTGAAGTCTGAACTCCTGGCCACCTGACCTCGCTCTCGAGCTTCTTCGCGTCGTCGTGGGGTTGCGGGTTCGGTCTTGTCTTGCAGTGTATCAGCCATGTCTCGTCAATCCCCTACCCGGCACCGATACCAAGCCCCTGCCGGAGCTCGTCCATCACCAGAGTGAGCGATCCGGTCAGGACCGGCTCCAGCGACATGATGGTCAGGGCCATGATCAGCAAGGCGAGCATCATCTTGGCCGGAAAGCCCACGGTGAGAATATTCAACTGCGGCACGGTCCGAGACAGAAAGCCCAGAGTGATGAAACTCAAGAGCAGAGCCAGCATCATCGGTCCGGCCACGCGGATCGCCACTGTGAACGCCACGGTCACCAGGCTGATCATCAGCAGAACCACGTTTTCGTCCACACGGAGCCCCATCAGCGGCAGAGTCTCGAAGCTGTCGAGCAAAGCCCGGATCATCGCCCGGTGACCTCCGACGGCCAGGAACACCGTGAACGACACGAAGAAGTACAACTCCGAGACCACCGGCAGACTGGTCTCGAGCATCGGATTGAAGGCTTCGCCCAAGGCCATGCCCGCCTGCTGACTCGCCAACTGAACACCCATCTGCACGCCGGTCAGAACCAGGGACACGCCGATCCCGACAATCGTCCCCAAGGCCAACTCCCCGACCATTCCCCAGACGACCGTGGACATGGTCACCGGCACGGCCGTGTGCGGACCGGCCATCGGAAAGACGACTGCAGAGACGGCGAGCACCAGGATGGCCTTGACCTGCGTCGGAATGATCGATCCACTGAAGAACGGAGCGGTCAACATCAAACCCGAGATGCGCGCCAGCACCAGCATGAACGCGGGCAAGGCCAGGTAGATGTCAACGAACGGTACCGACATAATCAGAAAGCCGAAAACCGACCGGGGAACATTGAAGCGAAAGGAGGCGAAAGCACCACGCTCGGCACGGACCGCGGCATGGACGGTTCACCTCGCATCTGCACGCACATCGTCAACAACAGTCTCTGCGCCACATGAACCGGCGGCTCCTTCGAGTATGAAGGCCTTGTTGCGACGTCGCTCCGGTGACTCGCCAGCATCGTCACCTCTTGACTCATTTGCCGTGCTCCCTCCACCCGTGATCCCGCACCTACCGGCACCGCAGCATGCGGCGCCGGGCCGCATCCTCACATTCCCGGCTCGCCCAGCAGAACGACCGTGTATTCGAGCAGACGCTCGGCCAGCCACGGTATCAGAAGCAGGGTCAGGCCGACCATGGCCACGATCTTCGGAACGAAGCTCAGGGTCTGCTCCTGAAGCTGGGTCATGGACTGGAACATGGAGATCACCAAGCCAACGATAAGCCCCACGCCCATGACCGGCGCGGAGATGATCAGCACCATGATCAGTGCGTCGCGCCCCAAATCTAGTGCCTGCCCGACATCCATCTCACTGTGACCCAGCCAAGATCAACTCCTCGTTTGATTCCGCGGACTTCACCCCAGACTCGCCCCCGCTACGAGAAGCCCGTCATGAGTGAGGCCACCACCAGATGCCAGCCATCGGCCAGAACGAACAGCAACAGCTTGAACGGCAGCGAGATCAGCACCGGCGGCAGCATGAGCATGCCCATGGAGATCAGCACCGTGGCAATAACCATGTCGATTACCAGAAAGGGCAGGTAGATGCGGAATCCAAGCACGAAGGCGGTCTTCAGTTCACTCAGCACGAAGGCCGGCACGAGGGCAACCGTGTCCACCTGAGCCCGGGTCACCTGCTGGTTGATAGGAATAGGCTCTTTGCGCTGATACTCCATGAACAGGAAGATGTCCTCTTCGTTCTTAGCCCGCTCGATCTGAGCGAACATGAAGTCGCGCATGTGCCCCTCGGCAATTCGGTAGGCTCTCTCCTGGCTCATCCCCGGGGCGCTCTCCAGCCAGGGCATCAGCGCTTCGCGATGAATCCTCTCGAACGTCGGGGCCATGATGAGAAATGTCATGAACAACGAGAGGCCGACGAGAATCTGCCCCGGTGGAAGCTGCTGGGTGCCGATCGCCTGGCGAAGCAGGCCGAGCACGATCATGATCCGGGTAAAACAGGTCGTCATGATCAGCAACGATGGGGCCAGTGTGAGCACGGTCAGGATCACGAAGATCTGCAACGTGGAGCTGACCGCCTGGCGGTTCTGAGCGGGTGGCAGAATACGCCCCAGATCAGGGATGCCCAGCGTGCTGTTGTCGATTGTCCCGCTGCCTGACGGAACAATACCGGGCGGGGTAGGCGTGGCCGGTGCCTGGGCCACGGCGGGGGCAGCCAAGGCGGCCACCATCGCCGATGCCAGCAGCCAGCGCGAGCGTCCATGCTCAGTCGTTCGGCGCATCCAGGTCGCGTACCCTTCCCGCGGATTCCACCCGCGGTCCTGTTCAATCATTGCCGCGGGCAAGAAGCCCGGGCCGCGCGCAAGCCAGGGGTCAGAACGCACCCTGCCCCCTGGCTAGACTCCGAACCTTCTCCAGAAGGCTCTTTACCTGTCCCGACGCGGATGGGACAGCAGGCCCATCCTCCTCGGCGCCGGCATAGGCCCGGCTCTCTTCGCTGAAGGCCTCGGAAAAGACTCGAGCCATCGAGTCCTTGCTGCCGCTGGCGACATCACCGACCATGGAGGTCACCTGCTCCGGGTCGGTCACGACGCTCAGCGAGCTGATACGGTCGGGAGTCACACCCAGAAGAACGAGTTGCCGGCCCATCTTGACCAGCATCAGGCTCTGCTTGGCGGAGATGGGCAGCCTGGCCAGCACGACGAGTACACCCCCGCCGGTGAGCATCCGTCGGGCGGGCATCAACCGCTTGATCACCAGGGCCACTCCACCGATCAGAATCAGCACGACCAGCAGCGGAAGTGAATCCCAAATCGACCAGGATCCCAGCCCCCGCACGGGACGCTGCACCGGATACTGAGCCTCCGCACCGCGCGGCACCGTCTCCGAGGCCGACCGACGCTGAATCACCTGTCGATCCTGGGCGGCCGCAGCCATACCGGAAGCCACGCTGGAGTTGGGCACCACTTCTGCCGCTGGCTGCGTACTGGTCCCGAACTCCTCGAGGATACCACCCCGACCAGGCAAGTGCGTGACGGGATTCGATGGGCTGCCGGAAGAAGTCGCTGCAGTCCTACTGCCGGAGGAGTCGTTCGCACCGGTAGTATCGGCTGCGCGGGCGGTGGGGCACGCGAGTGCCATGGCCAGCGCGGCTTGGATTGCCGCGCCGAGCCAGAAATCGCAACGGCCTGTCAATGGGCTGACCATCCTGGTCACAACCTGCATCCTGCGTAAGCTCCGGCGAGGGCCGGCGCGGCCATCCAACACCGCGGACCGATATCTCGCATCCTGGCCCGCAGACCCTCGTGCCCGTGAGTCTGCGGATGCCGCTCCTACTCCTCATCCAAATGCTGTTGCACGATGTCGTTGATCCGAACGCAGAAGTTGTCGTTCAGCACAAGCACCTCGCCACGAGCCACCAGTCGTTCATTCACGAACACATCCACCGGGTCGCCGGCGAGCTTATCCAATTCGACCACCGAGCCTTCGCCCAGTCTGAGTACATCGTCAACCAGCATGCGGGTGCGGCCCAGCTCGATCTTCACGTTGAGCTGGACGTCGCGCAGAAGGTCAATCGCCTGATTGAGGGCGGCACCCGATTCGCTCTCTCCGCTTGCCAGATCAGGCAGGGTGAACGGAACCGATCCCGCCGGCGGATGTGGCATCGCTCGGGCCGCGGCCGCCTCGCTCTCAATGGCCGCAGCCATGGCCGCTGCGACCTCATCGAACGGCCGACCCGCGGAATCCAGACGCTCATCGACCACGGCCGTAGCCGTCGCCGGCTTCACCGAGGCCTCCTGTCCCGCGGCCGCCAGGGCAGCGTCGATATCCGCCTGGCTCAGCCCGCCATCGTCGGCCGCGGACGGTGCCGGGACTGGAGTCGGCGCTTCCGACGCGCTGTCGGTGGCATAGCCCGCCGCGGCCAACGCCGCATCAATGTCATCCTGACTCAGCATTCCATCCTGTGGATCACCGGGCATCGCGGCCAACACTCCTGGGAGAGCCTCAACCCCCGCTCATCAGCACGATCTGCGGGATGAGAACCTCCTGTATCGCTCCTTCCTTGCCGATCACTTGCGACAGTTCGGCCTTGAACTGATCGCGAAGCGTGGCAAGGTCGGGCTCCATGAACCGGGACGGATCCGCCGATCTGACCACGCGGGTGAACCGGTCGCGGATCGTCTCCTTGCGGCGTTCGAGTATCTCCTTGACTTCCGCCTCGCTATCACCGGATACCACGGCGGAGACGCTCAACTCGTACATCAGCAGTCGCTGCGACTTCTCATTCTGGGCCCTGAATTTGACCACTTCCAGGTCCAGCTGGGCCGCCGCTGGCTGGGCACCCTCGCCGTCCTTCAATCCCTCCGTGGCGTGAGCTTCGGCCTCCTGGGGCCCCCCGCCGGAGAAGCTCTTGACCAGCACGAAGACGACCGCCGCCTCGGCAATCATCACACCGGCAATCACACCGATCATGATGAGCTTGCCGCGACCTTTCTTCGGCTTGTCGCCGCCGGCCGCATCCTCGCTCGGTTTCTTCGAGGCTTCTTCCTTGTCTTTAGCCATGACTCGTTGCTTCCTTGTCGGCGATAACCTTGACGTGCCCGCCGGGCTCAGCGGCGCGCACGGTGATCTCAATGCGTCTGCCCATCATCGGGGCAGTTTCCGGCTCCTGCCGCCTGTCGCCCGATATCGGCGTTGGGAGCAAGCCCTGGTCACCCATTGCAGTCACGGACATCCGACCGCGAGCGATGCCGGACCGAACCAGCGTGTCCGCGACCACCTTGCCCCGCTCGTAGGACAAGTCCCACGCGTCGCGAAAGGCAACCGTGTCGGGAATGGGGCCATCGCCTGCGTAGCCATGAATCTCGATTCGCGTCCGCCCGCTGGTCAAGTAGCCCTCACTCAGAAGACCCGCCAGGGCAACCAGCAACCTCTCGGCTTCGGGCCTGAGAACGGCACCATGGCGGTCGAAGGCCGAATCGCCGGGCACCCGCAGGGTCACTCGGTCGCCATCGGTGACCATCTCGCAGGGGGCCAGGCGCTCGCCGCTGCCGTTGCTCAGCTCGCTTCGTGCCGTACCGGTCAGTCCCGCCCGCTCCAGACGTTCCACCAGCCCCGGCTCTGCGGAAGGAGTCAGCAGCCGGCGCAAGTCCGTCGACCCTGCCGGGCCAAAGCCGAACGCAGCCCGTACGCCTCCGGAGACCTCATTGAACCGCTGGCCGGGCCGAAGATCGCTCATCGCCGCCAAGGTCACAAAGATGACTAGCAGCAGTGTCATCAGATCAGCAAGCGGCAACACCCATTGGGCGTCGCTCTCATCCGTGCTTCTGGGCTTCAGACCGACCATCACGGTTCTCATGCCGCCTCTTCAAATCCGGGTTTGGCCGACGAGCCGCTCGCCCGGCCGGCAGGACTGCTCGGTCTCGGGCGGTTGGCTGACCCACTGGTCGAGGTCGCCGACTCATCCACCGGGGTAAGCTCATATTCACCCGGCCCCCACGAACCCAGAAGGCTGGCCCACTGACCAGCCGTCCATTCCTCCGGCAATCCTTGCTCGGTCACTGTCGCGCTCTCCGCACCCGGTTTCTCCACCGCCGAGGGAACCGCAACCGGCGGGGCCACGGCCTCAACCGGCTCAACCTTCTCCGGGCTGATCCCGCGAGGCTCCGCCCCACGTGCCCGACGCGCCTCGGCCAGCGACCGCAACACCCGCCCGGTCACCGCCGATCGACCGGACGGACCCGTGGCCAGCACTCCCGGCGGCAGGTACGCCCGGAGCTTCTGTTCCACCGTCCGCGGGTTGTCGCCCATCTGGATGGCCAACACTCCCTTCAGCACGATCATCTTGACCAGCGATTCTTCCTCGCTGCGGTGAGCGAGCTTCCTGGCCAGCGGCCAGCAGAGCACGTTGGCCAGCACCAGACCGTACAAGGTCGTCAGCAGTGCGATGGCCATCCCTGGCCCGATGCTCGCCGGGTCCTTCATCCGACCCAACATGATGATCAGACCGGTCACCGTTCCGATCATTCCAAACACCGGCGCCGAGCGGGCCGTCGACTCAATCAGCCGAATCCCGCGATGATGCCGCAGTTCGCTACTTTCCATCTCCGCACGACAAACCGACTCGATCGTGCTGGCGTCAAAGCCATCAATCGCCATCCGCATCGATTGCTTCAAGAACTCGTCGTTCAAACCTGCCACCGGCCGTTCCAGTGCCAACAGACCATCACGCCGGGCAATCTCGGCCAGGGCAGCCAGCAGAACCACCGACTCCTCCGGCAGTCGAGTACGAACCACGAAGGCATTCCGGGCCACCTGCACGAACGACCGGAAGCCTGCGGCCGGGAATGACATCAGCGTGGTGAGCACGGCTCCACCCACGACCATCGCGATCGAGGCCGGGCTGATGAACGCCCACACATCCCAGTTCGTCCCGCTGACGATCACCCACCCCAGCAAGGCAAGCGTCGCGAGCAACCCCACCATCGTCGCCCGATCGATCATCGCCCGCCCCCTCTCGGAGTCCGTTTCCCGCGGCAGAGCGGTCCAACACGCCCTCGAGAGACAAGCCGGGCGACCCGGTTACCGGACGGCCAGAGGGACCGTCCTGTGGTTTCATCGACCTTACGCACCATGCTGTTCACCAGTCTCCGGACTCCACCTGCGTCAAGGCTTGAACGCCCTCACCGTTCGGGCATATTCGATCGCCTTGGCAACCACGGCCTCCATGCTCTCCTTCACAATGAAGGTTTCCCCGTTGATGAGCACAATCGTCGTATCCGGACGTTCCTCCACCGTGCGTATCAGGTCGGCGTTGATCACAAAGCGGGTGTCGTTCAGCCGTGTCAGGGTGATCACCGCGCATCAACCTCAAAGACGTCCGTTCCATCCTGAGACGAGGGCACCTGGCCCCATCCACCAGCGCAGCACATGGCCGCTGTTCGACCTTCCGTCACCGTACTTATCGGGCTATCGACATCAATTCATTGAGGAGATCGTTCGAGGTCGAAATCACCCGCCCGGAGGCGGAGAACCCGGTACTCGCTCCTATGAGTCCGATAAACTCCCGAGTGAGATCCACATTGCTCAATTCCAGCGAACTCGACGCGATCGTACCGGCGCCCAAAGTGCCCGGGGTACTGATCATAGGGTTGCCTGAGTTCGGTCCGATGCGGTAGAGGTTGTTGAGGTCGGACACGAGTCCTTCGGCATTGGCGAAGGTGGCCAGAGCGATCTGCCCGAGGCTGCGGGTCAGACCGTTCGTGAACGTGCCCACGATCATTCCGTCCGTACCCACCGCAAAGTTGGACAACGTTCCCATCCCGTAACCGTCCTGGGTGCTCATCACCAAGGTCGACGGGTTGGCTGCATAGGGTGCCGCAAGGCTGGTGACACCTGAAAAATCCAATTGAATCTGGAGCGGCGTCAATGCCCCTGAGCCAACGCGGTCGATCTCCAGGGTGTCATTGGTGATCCCAGTGAGCTGGCCGTCGTTGTTGAAGGAGACCGTGCCGGTCAGACCGAGAGACGGAGAGCTGTCACTATCTTGAGCGCTTTCGGCGTAAAACCGCCACGTCGTGCCGAGGTTGTTCTTTTCAACCAGGGTGGTGGTGAGGTCGACCGTCACCGGATTGCCCAGCGAGTCGTAGGCGATGAAGGTGGTGAACACGCTCTCGCCATTGGCTTCTTGCGTCTCGGTGAACTCGAAAGGCGCGTTGAAGCTGGCGTTGGTGCTCTGGATGTCGGCCATGTCGATGGTCAGGGCGTTTTCGGTCCCGGCATTGCCTTGGATGATGATCTTGCCCTCGTCGGGGGCCACGGTTCCGATGGTCACGCCCGGCGTGCCGCCCGCGGCCGGATCGGCGTTGATGCCCAGCCTGTCGTTGAGGAACGCGGCGAAATCGCTCAGCGTGCTGGTGGCGGCGACCGTGAAATGGGCTTCAGGCAGCTGCCGGCCGCCGTTGGCCCCTTTCCTGACCGTGCTGAGGGTGATGACGTCATTCTCCGCGAACAGGGGCGCGTTCGAACCCGTGTCGTAGACATTGGTGAGGAGTGTGGCTCCCGTGGCGGCAGGACCACCACTTGCACCCTCCTGAAACACCTGGGAGGTCAGGATCGTGCCCTGGGTGGCGATGCTTCCGGAAGCATCCAGGTTACCGTCGAACTGGGCTTCGGTGGTAGCCCGTGCGGTGCTCAAGGTGCCGAGGGGAATCACCAGATCACCGAGCACGCCGGGGACGATGTTGAAATCCTGGTCAACGCCATATCCCTGTACCTGGTAGCCGTTGGCACTGACCAGGACCTGATCGGAAGCCAGCTTGAAGGATCCGTCGCGTGTGTAGGCCTGCTCGCCCGTGGGCGTCCGAACGATGAAGAAGCCGGCCCCTTCGATGGCCATGTCCGTCGGCAGACCGGTGGTCTCGATCGAACCCGCCAGGAAGCTCTTCTGGATGCTGCCCAGCATGGTACCCAGGCCGATCTGGGACGGGTTGGTGCCGCCGCTCGTTTCGCTCGGGCCGCTGCCGCCTGAGAGTGTCAGTGAAAACTGGTTCTCAAAGTTAGCCCGGCTGCCTTTGAACGCTGTCGTGTTCACATTGGCCACGTTGTTGCCGATCGTATCGATCCGCAGCTGATTGGCATTCAAGCCGGTCAGCCCGGTGTACATGGCGCTGGTCAATCCCATGACATGGCTCCTGAAGTCTGTCTGAGCTGTCAGCGATCAGCATTCAGCTCTCGGTTCTTGGCTCCTGTCAGTCCGTTCACATTCCGTCGCGGGCACGTATCGGACGCCGGTCATGCCACCTGCTGGCCGCTGGTCGACGTCGACGTACCTGCGTTGATCTCGGTGAGAGAGGCCAGCGGAAGCGTTTCGCCGCTGTCCAGTTCCAGCATGGCTTCGCCGCTTTCGTTGAAGCGAACGGCCGTCACGACACCCTCCATGCTGAACGTCGTGCCGCTGTCATCGGACACGGCACCCTTGACGTATTTGCCGATCAGCGAGGCGGCGGCCCCGAACCGCTGCTGATCGCTGAGCAGGCTCAACTTCTCGCTGAGCCGCGTGTTCATCTCGAGTTCGCGAATGCTGGACATCTGGGCCACCATCTCTTCGTTGGTCATCGGCTCCATGGGATCCTGATACTGAAGCTGGGCGACGAGGATCTTCATGAAATCCTCGCCGGTCATGCCGGAAAGGCCGGCAGCGGCGGTCGCGGTGCCGGCGGTTGCGGAATTCGAACCGAGGATGCTACTGACGCTCATGATTGCTCTCCTTTGTGCCGTACTGTCGAACACGGCCTTTGTCTCGTGCCTGGTCACGCAATGAGATCAACCCCCGAGGCCGAGACGCTCCCAGTTCCTGTCGGGAGCATCTCCTGACTTCCAAAAACGTCCTTCATCGCGGTATCCGCCGACGAGCGGGCGTAGCTCGCGGCGGCGTATGACTCCTGCGTATCACGACCCTGCTCACGAGCCTGGCCGAAGCCGCTGCCGTGCCCGTTGGCAGATCCGTCGTAGCTCGATGGGTTCGACCCGTCGCGGCTCTGCTGCGATGAATCACTCTGCTGCGGGCGGTACTCCACCGTCACCTGGTCCACGCGGACTCCCTGCTGCTCGAGCGTCTGACGCAGCGCGTCCAGACGGCTCTGCAGGACATTGTGGCCGGCTTGCGTGTCAACCTGGAATTTCACAGTCAAGGTCTGGTCCTGCATACGGACCTCGATGCGCACGCTACCCAGCTCCGGCGGATCGAGTCGCAGCGACATCGAGGAATTCCGTGTCCCAAGCTGCGAACGCAGCACGCGGGCCAGCTTCTCGATCGACTCCGCCCGACTCGGATCCAACGCCGCCTCTTCGGTTGTGGCCGCGTTTTTCGCCGAGCCACCCAAGCCGGCCGCGACGGCGGATCGCCCCCGACCGGCTTGCTGGAGCAACGATTGGAACTCGGCCGGGGCGGGGCCCGACCTGGCGGTCGCTTGGCCACCCTTGGCCGCCGCACCACTTTGTCCGAGTTCGGGAGTGGTGCCGTTGCCGCCACCGGCCTGCGATGTGGAAACCACTGGCGTGGGAATCAGCCCTTCGGCGGTGACCGCGGCCGAATGCTGTACCGTGGTCGAGGTGGTCGTCGGCTGACCAGGCGTCCCCGTCTGGACAAGGGGATCGTGGCCGGCGGCCTGCGGGGCAGGGCCTGACATCGCCGGCGACGCATCCGCATAAGCGACTCCCCGAGGGCTGCCTGACGGCTGCTGAGCGGTCAAACGGTCGGTACCCGCCAGCGGCTGTTCCCGGCTCGCACCTCCCGGGCTGACGGCCGTTGATTCGGCACCTTGCCGCTCCGATACAACCGCGGCCGCCGACTCCGGGGCCTCAGGAGCTGCGACCCGGGAATCCTCGCTCTGAGACAAGACTGTGGGCTCGTCTGGGGCATCAAAGCTTGCGGAGGTATCATCATCGGAGGGTGATTTGCGTTGGTCAATCCTGGTTCGGCCGCTCTCGCAAACCTCGCGATCCCCGCCCGCCGCTACCCTCGATGATCGCCCTTCCTCCGCCGGAGAGGCCGTTTCTCGAGCGGGGCCCGGCGTCACCGCCTCGGCGGCCTTCTGTTGCCGCTGATAGGTGGAGGAAATCTGATCAACCCGCTGGTCAAGCAGTCTGCGCAGCATCAGGGTTGTCTGGCGGGTTGCGGTCAACACCGCCGCGAACGCCTGGGAACCACCGGATGATGATTCCTCAGTCGGCGTAGGGTCCGCGACCGTCTGCCGGGCCCGGCTTACCGCTCCGGGCTCGGCATCCGCCGCTGCCACTGTGGTCATGTCGGCCTCCGTGCGGAGGTGGCTTACGGACCATCCACGCCGTTCGCCGGTTTACCCGTCTCATCCTGAGCCTGTATCTGGTCCAGGATCCTCCTGATCCAGAGCTTCTCCTCCGCCGTTTTGCACGCGTTCACGATCTTCTTCCGCCGGTTCGGGTCCATCTTGATGAGCAGATGAACCACGTCGGCGTCTTTCTCCTTGCTCTTGAGCAGGTCCTTGGCCAGCTTCGGTTCCATGCCGGAGTACATCTCCATGGCCTGGGTGAAGCCTTCCTGCTCGACCTGCTCCTGAAGAGCCTTTTTCTGTTTCTCGAAGGATTCGTTCTGCTTCTGGATTTCCTCCAGCCGGCGAAGGACGCGAACCTCGAGGGACTCGCCCAACGACTTGCGTTGCGTGCTTTCCTGCTCCAGACGTTCGGCCTGGAGTTGAAGCGCCTCTCGCCGGGCCTGGCCGGCGGCGATCTCCTCACGGGATCGTTGCGGCGGAGCCTCCTGTGTCGTCGGCTGGCTCGCGGCCACCGGCTGACTGGTCGGATACTCGCCGCGCAGCACCTCGGCAACCTGGCCGACCCGCTCCTTGTTCAGCCGCCCGGTGGCGAACAGGAAACCCACCAAGCCAACCAGAGCGAAGAGGTTGACCATCGCCAAGAGGGCCAGGATGGTATAAAGCCTCTTTATCATGACGCACCCACCTGCTGATCGAACACATAGCGAACCGTCGTCAGGTCATCGGCAGCCAGCGCCTCCACCCGATCCTGCTCGCCTCGGTGCTGCTCCCACTGCCGCTCCTTGAGCTTCTCCAGGATCCGTCGCTGCTTGGCGGCTTCGGCCAGATCCGCGCGCTCGCGGGCCAATTCCGCCTCCAGGAAGCGCGCCTTGGCCTGTCCTTCCAGTACACCCTTGTGCAGGCCGCCCAGCCATTGCCGGTGGCGGATGATCTGCTGCATGTCGATCGTGCCCGGCTGTCGGCCGATTCGGATGGCCCGGAGCTCGTCGTGAATCTGCTTCTCCAGCGACGCCATGTGGTTCTGCAGGTTCCGGATCTCCCGAAGCCGGCCGGCTACAATCCGCTTGCGCTCGTCCTCCCGCTGCCGTCGGATCCGCAGCATGGTCTCGAATCGGAATTTGAATCGCTTGGCCATCCTTGACCGCCTCAGGAGCGTGAGAATCCCACCTCACACTCTTCTTCCTTGCGATGGCACACGCGTCCCGTGGTGCACCACCGGTCCTTCTACCGAGCTCCGACCGTACCCGCCGCCGCCGGGCGGCGCGGCGCAGCATTCGCTTGCGGCGCCGGGTTGCGGCCGCCGAGCCGCTGACGCGTCTGCTCAATCAGATCGGCCAGGGCGATCAGCTGCTCATGGGCTTGAGCGAACCCGACCCGTTCGCGTATTCCCTGCTGAAGAAACGCCAGCACCGCCGGCCGGGTCTCGATCACGGTGTCAAACTGGGCGTTGGATCCGGGGGCGTACGCCCCGATATTCACCAGGTCCTCGATCTCATTCCACGTCGCCAGCATCCGAACGACCAGCCGGGCAGCGTTGAGCAGCTCTTCATCCACCACGTCCACCATGACACGGCTGATGCTGTCGGTGACGCCGATCGCCGGGTAGTGAGCCTGGTTGGCCAGTCTCCTTGCCAGCCAGATGTGGCCGTCGAGGATGCCGCGAACCATATCGCCGACCGGATCATTGATGTCGTCAGCCTCCACAAGAACTGTATAGAACCCAGTGATACTCCCGGTCTGCGTGCGCCCGGCCCGCTCCAGCAACTGGGGAAACAACCCGAACACGCTGGGGGTATACCCCTTGGTCGCCGGCGGCTCACCGGCCGCCAGGCCGATCTGCCGCTGGGCCATAGCGATGCGAGTCACTGAATCCATGAGAAGGAGGACATCTTTCCCCTGGTCGCGGAAGAACTCGGCGATCGCGGTCGCGGTGAAACCCGCACGCACGCGAAGCACCGGCGACTCGTCCGACGTACTGACCACCATGACCGTCTTCCGGCAGCCTGCCGGACCTAGATCCTTGTCAATGAACTCATTAACCTCGCGGCCGCGTTCACCGATCAACCCGACGACGACCACGTCGGCATCGGTGTGCTGAGCGATCATGCCCATGAGGACGCTCTTGCCGACGCCGGTGCCGGCGAAGAGGCCCATGCGCTGGCCGCGACCGGCTGTCAGCAGGCCGTCGATGGCCCGGATGCCCGTCGAAAGAGGCTCGGAAATCCGCGGCCTTTTGAGGGCCTTGGGGGCCGTCCGATACAACGGGTAGTGCGCCTTCGCGTGCAGGGGCGGACCGCCGTCGATCGGCTGCCCCAAGCCATCGAGCACCCGCCCGACCAGAGCGTCGGTCACGCCGACACCCGCCTCGTCGGGAAGGGCTGTGACCTGATCGCCGCGAGCGATCCCGAGTGTGTCTCGCAACGGCATGAGAATCGCATCGTCATCCTTGAAGCCGACCACCTGGGCCTCGATCTTGCCGCCGGCCAGATCGATGACACACATCGTGCCCACGGGCGCTGGCAGCCCCTCGACCCGAACGGTCAACCCGACGACGTCGGCCACCCGGCCGATCAACGCCGGCGTGCACATCCGCTCCACGCGGTCGATCTCCCCGGCGAAGGCATTCATCCACTCACCCCCCCAAGCCCGTCGAACACCCGCTCCCACCGGCCGCGGGATCCTCCACGGCGGGGGCGGCGAGCTGATCGGTGATGCGGTCGAGTTGGGTCTCCAGGGCGGCGTCAACCGCTCCACTGTCCCAATGCACCCGGCACCCTCCGGGTGACATCCGCGGATCCTCCACGATCTCGACGTGTTTCCATTGGCCCTTGCGTCCGAGCAGACCGTCGGCGAACGCCTGGGCTGCGGCGGTATCGGCCGGATGAACCACCAGGGTCACTTCCGAACGACGACCGGCGAGGCGAACGGCTTCCTCGAGGTTGGCCAGCACGACATTCCGTTCCCGTTGGCCCACATGGTGAACCACGCGCCGGGCGATGGCCATGGCCAGTTCGACCAGGTCCTGCCGCGCGGAAGCCAGCCACAACGCGCGACCGGTCTCGATCTGCCCGATCAGGTCCTCGCAGGCGGCAATGAGCAGCCTCTGCTGTTCACCGAACTCCCGACGAGCCAAGGCGAACGCCTCGTCGCGTCCGGATTGAAGACCGTCCTCGCGACCGGCGATGAAACCCGCTTCACGGCCCTCCCTCCGAGCCTGCTCCCTGATCTCCGTGACCTGGGCCCGAGCCTGTTTGCACAACTCGGCGGCGTTCCTCTGTGCGGCAGTCAGTACGCCCCGGGCCTCGCGAAGCACATCGTTGACCACGAACGCGCGAGCTCCCAGGCTCTCCGGGCCGGCCGACCGGGCCTTGATGATAGTGGGTTGTCTGTTCATGCCGCCTCTCGTTCACTCACACCACGATATCCGTGTCGCCGCCGCGACCCTGGAGAATGATCTCGCCTGCATCCTCGAGCCGGCGAACCACATCGACGATCTTCTGCTGGGCGCCCTCCACGTCGCTCAACCGGACCGGGCCCATGTAGTCCATCTCCTCCTTGATCAACAGGGCCGCCCGTTCAGACATGTTCTTGAAGATCTTCTCCTTCATTTCCTCGCTGGCTGTCTTCAGAGCCAAGGCAAGCTGATCGTGATCGATCTCCTTGAGCACCGACTGGATGCCCTTGTCGTTGACCAGCAGAATGTCCTCGAACACAAACATCAGCCGCCGGATCTGCTCGACCAGTTCCGGGTCCTCGGCCTCCAGCGTCTCGAGGATGCCCTTCTCCGTCGCCCGGTCGGCGAGGTTGAGCATTTCGGCCACCGCCTCAACTCCACCGACTTTCTGGAACTGCTGGGATACGATGCCGGAGAGCCTCTGCTCCAGGCCCATTTCGACCTCGCGAATGACCTCGGGGTTGGTCTGCTCCATGTTGGCCACCCGAGTGACGACCTCGATTTGCTTGGCGGGGGGCAGCCCGGCCAGGATCTCGCTGCCCTTGCTGCTGGGCAGGTGAGCCAGGATCAGAGCGATGGTCTGCGGATGCTCGTCCTGCATGAATGTCAACAGGTTCTCGCTCTCGGCCTTTTGCAGGAAGCTGAACGGCTGCTGATGCACCTGGTGCTCGATCTGCTGCATCACCTTCACGGCCTCTTCCTTGGGCAAGGCCTGCTCGAGCACCATCTTGGCGTAGTTCAACCCCCCCTCGTTGGCATACTGCTTGGCCAGGGCAACGTTGTAGAACTCCTCGACGATGGCCTGGCTCTTCTCCGGAGGAACCACTCCCAGGGAAGCGATCTCACGAGTCAGATCTTCAACCGCCTCCCGATCCATATTCCGCATCAGCTTGCCGGCAACCGCCGGGCCCACGGCAAGCAGGAACACCGCGACCTTGCGTTGGCCGGCGTACTCCTGCGGTCCCTCGTCCGCCAGAGCCTGAGATCGTCCTTTCTTGGCGCCTGCCATGGTCTCTCCACCGACGAAAGACTACTTCTGCTCCGCGTCGATCCAGCGCTTCAGAATCCCGACCGACCCGTCGGGATCGTCGTTGATCATCTCCACCACCTGATCCACCACCTTCTGACGATGCAGGGTGGACTCATCAATCTCCTTGCCGACCAGCAGCGAGTCGGAGAGTGCCGCCTCGCCGATCGGCTCCTCGGCCACTGTGAGGTCAATCTCCTCGACCGCCCCCTTCTTCTTACCGCTCTTGATGCGGATCACCTGAGGCGTGGGTGGTTCCTCGCCCGGCAGCACTGGCCCTTCGCTCACCCGACGGACCATCATGAGCATCATCAGCAGACTCAGCACGGCCAGAGCTCCCAGGCCGACCTTGCCGCCGTTGGCCTTGACCAGCGAGAGAACGCCCTCTGACTGGCCGACCTCAACCGGCTGCCCCATCTGGATGGTCGCGTCGTCGTGAATCCAGGTCACCTCGATCTGCTCGTCGGCCGACTCCTTCGTGGTCAGCCCGAGCACCCGACGAACCTGGCCCTTCATCTTGGCGAGCTCCGGCGCCGCGAAGGTGGCCAGTTCCGCATCGGTCGGATCCTTACCATTGCTCTGTTTCTTGAAGATCGCGGCCAGGTAGCTGCGCGGCACGTTCACCGATGCAAACAGGTCCTTGATTCCGTTGGGACGCTTCTCGGTCTTGGTCACCGTGCTGTCGACCTGGGCGTCGTATTCGGTCTCCGCAGTGTTCTTCTCCGTGCTCTCCAGAGGAGCACCGCCTCCGGCAATAGCCACTGACGTGTTGGGATTGACGCCCGGCTCCTCGCTGGTCGATCCCCGAGTCTGCGTCATGGTGTCCGACTTGTCGCGTTTGAGCACCGGCTTGCCGAATTTGTGCTCGACCATCGATGTGGTCTGATCGTCCAAGCGAGCGTGAACGGCCACCAGAAGACCAGGAATGCTGGCGTAGAGTTCCCGGATCTTGTTTGCGAAGTAGGCTTCAGTTCTCTGGCGGGCCTCCAGGCCGGCCGTGTCGGCGACTTCCTCGGGCTTGGGCAACACGTAGGAACGCCCGCTGACCATGTCGGCGATCTTCACCTGAGTAGGATCCAGTCCGCTAACCGCTCCGCTGACCATGTTGGCGATGGCGGCGATTCGGTCGCGGCCGAATTCCAGCCCGCCTTTGGGCCGCACAAATACACTGGCCGTCGGAACGACCGACGGCTGGCCGATACCGCGCTTCTTGTCGTTGTTGATGAAGACCCGGGCATCCTCGATCCCGTCGAATTGGCGGAGCACCTGGGCCAACTGGTTCTGCAGGGCCACGGACCACTGGCGGTCCTTCTCCCCGCTAGTCGCCCAGACACTGCCCTCCTTGATCAACACGTCGAAGCCGATACTCGTATCGCGAGGCAGGGACTGGGACTGGGCCAGCTGGGCGTAGAGCCGGACACGGTCGGCCGTGGGCACCATGATCGTGCCGCCAACCGTCTTGTGGGCGGCGCGCATAGCGGTGAGCTTCTGCTCGATCTGGGCGACCTCCTGGGAAGTCATCGGTTGGTCGAGCAGTGCCACCATGGTCGGCGTGCTCGCCCAGTGAACCAGGTAGCCCAGGGCCACCACGATCAGCACGGCACACGAGCCGACAGCCAAACGCTGCGAAATCGTCAGCCCCTTGAGGTGGGCTCCCGTCTGCGCGATGAGCTTTCTGAGGAATTCCATTTCCTGTTGCTCCCTGCTGAACCGGCCTCCTGCCGGTCGAAGACCCTGGCCATCCCTGACCCAAGAAGGCCCGCCGCCCCGGCCATCACACCCTCATCTGCTGAACCTCGCGATAGGCATCCACGAGCTTGTTGCGCATCTCCATGAGCATGCTGAAGGCCACGTCGGCTTTCTTGACCGCGGTCAGGACTTCGGCCAAGTTGTCCGTTTGCCCGGTCGCAACCCGCTCGATTCCGTCTGCAGCCTCCTGCTGCAGACGGTTCACCTCACTAAGGTTGTCCAGCAGCAGATCTTTGAATGACTTGCCGTCGGCGGTCGTCGTTGGACCGGCCTGGTCAGGTCGAATCGATGGCCCGATCGAACCGGTCTGCAAAGCCTGTATGCTGAGTGGGTCAGCCATCATGCTCCTCCTTCACCCTAGGCAATCAGCCTCAAGGTGGATGAGATCATGTCCTTGGTCGCCTCCATGGCCGTGATGTTGGCCTCGTACGCCCGCGAGGCGAGCATGGCGTTGATCATCTCCGTCCCGTGATCGACGTTCGGCATCTCGACTCTGCCCTTGTCAGGCCCCGACTTGATGGCGTCGGGATGACCGGGAATCGAAAGCAGGATTCCCCGACTGGGGTCCTCCTCGATCCTGGCCACATGGACACCCGGGCCGCCGCGGCCATCCCCGGTCTGGAAAACCGCCATGCGCCGCTTGTACGGCCCCGGTTGGCCATCGGCCCGGCTGGTCGCCTGAGCATTCGCGATGTTGCCCGCAATCGTATCCAACCGAATCCGCTGGGCCACCAATCCCGATGTGCTGATATCCAGTGAACCGAACATCCGATGATCCTTCTGCCTTCCTTCTCAGGAACCCATCGCCACACCGGCGATCCGCTACAGGGCGGCGCCTTCACGGCGTGCGCCGACTAGCTCTGCCCCCGGATGGCCGCCTTGAGCCCCTCGAATCTCGAGCGAAGCAGCTCGATCGCCGCCTGATGCATCATGGTGTTCTCGGCCATGGCCGCCATCTGCCGCTCGACCCGAGCGTTGGTGTGGTCATGGAACAACACGTTTTCGGCAGGCACTTCACTGGGGTCAACTACCAGATGGCCCTGTTCGTCCTGTCGTATCTCGTCGGTCCCCTTCAGTACGAACTCACTGGTCGGTCTCTCGTTCCGGGCCTCCAGCGCCTTGCGAAGCGATTCCTGGAACGCCTTCGGATCCAGTTGCCTTGCGCGATAGTCCGGGTTGTCGATGTTGGCGATGTTCTCGGCCAGCATCCGCTGGCGAGCCTCAGTGAAGGCGACCAGTTTCTCGAGCGCGGTTATCGGCCCACTATTCGCCAAGTCCGTCAGGAACATCACACCACCTCTTTCCGCCCGGCAACACGCCGGCCGGTCCGTGCGCAGGCACGGAGTCATCACACCAACTACCCCCTGCATGAACGATGCCAGATTGCCCGAATTGACATCCCGGCCTCCCAGCGGGGCCCACACCGGCCACCAGCTGCCGAGACTTGCGCCTCAGCGCAAATCCTGCGCTTCTCACCATACGCGGCTCCGACTCCCACGCTCGGCGCCTCCCGGCCTTCCGTTTCACCGGTCTCACCCTCGGTCATCCACACTCCAGACGAGCCGACACGTCATCCCGTCAGCTTGTATCCGGCCGCCTGTTCGCGAGCCTGCGCCTCCCGCCACTGCTTCAGCTTGAGCCCGAGCGTCCGCACCCCGATCCCGAGGGTAGCTGCCGTCTTGGCCCGGTGGCCGCCGCATTCCTTGAGGGTCTTCTCGATCATCTGCCTCTCCATGTCTTCGAGCAGATGGCCTGGGCGGAACTGCTGATCGAGCGTTTCCACACGGCGAATGCCACTGAGCCACGGCGAAACCAGTTGTACGGTAAGCAGACCGTCGAGGACCAGAACCGACGCTCGTTCGCACAGGTTCTCCAACTCGCGGACATTGCCTGGCCAGTCGTAGTTGACCAGCAGACTCATCGCCCGATCATCGACTCGAAGCTTCGGCCGTCCAGCCCGACTGGCCGCCCGACCGAGGAAGTGATCCACCAGCAGAGGGACATCTTCGCGGCGTTCGCGTAGCGGCGGCACCACGACAGGCAGCACGCTCAGCCGGAAATACAGATCCTCGCGGAACCGCTTCCGCGCAACCCAGTCGATCAGATTGCGGTTCGTCGTGGCAATGACGCGAACATCGATACTCCGGGTCACACTGCTGCCGACGCGCTCGAACTGCCGCTCCTGGAGAACGCGAAGCAGCTTGGCCTGAAGGGGCATGGGAATCTCACTGACCTCGTCGAGCAGCAACGTGCCGCCGTCGGCCAGCTCGAAGCGGCCCTTCCGAACCCGGTCGGCGCCGGTGAAGGCCCCCCGTTCGTGACCAAAGAGCTCGCTCTCCAGCAGGTTGGCGGACAGGGCGGCGCAGTTCAGGCAGAGCATCGGGCGATCGGCTCGGGGAGACGAACGGTGAATGGCACGGGCCAGCAATTCCTTGCCTGTGCCGGATTCGCCCTGGATCAGGACCGTGTTCCCGCTCGGCGCGACCCGCCCAGCGGTGTCACGGAGCACGCGGATGGACGATGATTCCCCCACCATGACCCGTTCATCGCCGTCGGTGAGCGATCGCTTCAGGGCTTCGTTCTCGCTGCGCAGCACCGCGTTCTGGATCGCCCGATCGACAACCATGCAGAGCTGGTCCGCATCGAACGGCTTCTGAATGTAGTCGAACGCTCCGAGTTTCATGGCCTGGACGGCTGATTCAACGCTGCCAAAGGCAGTCATGAGAATGACCGAAGCCTCACACCCGGCCGAACGCAACTCGCGAAGCAGACTGACGCCGTCCATACCCGGCATCTTCAGATCGGTGATGACGCACTCGAAGGTACCGTCCTTGATCGCTCGCAATGCCTCGGTCGGGTCCGCGAACGTCGACACCAGATGATCGTCACGAGTCAGTGTTTCCGCCACCGACTCACGGAGCATCTCGTTATCATCCACGACACAAATGCGTCCCATGCGACAAAACCTCCCTGACGAGTTGTCAGCTTCGAACCTTCGGTCCTCGGCGATCAGTTGATGGGTCGGTCCTGCCCGTCGACCTGGGAGCAGCCCAAGGGCACACCGAAGTGCCCCTCGGCCTGACTGAGCTCGCCGAGCTCAGAACCTCCACCTCACTACTGTCTTTCGTCACTCATCACCGGCCTGCACCCCATTCCTCGCCACCCGAAGAGTGAACACCGCCCCCCCACCTGCGCGGTTGGCCGCTTGAACGCTCCCTCCCAGCGTTTCCGCGATCTGATGAACGATGGACAATCCCAGGCCGGTCCCGGTGTCCTTGGTCGTGAAGAACGGATTGAAGATCCGGTCCAGGAGTTCCTCGGGAATACCCGGCCCGCTGTCGGCGACGGTCAAGGCGACGTAGTCGGCGTCGACGTCCTCCAGCCGGACGGTTACCCGGCGCGGCGGGGGCGACTGGGCGGCGGCCTCGATCGCATTGAACAGCAGGTTGAGCAGGGCCCGCTGCAGCATGGCTGCATCAGTCACCAGCTCCACGTCCTCCAGGTTGCGTTCCGCGATCACCTCGATCTGCAACCGTTGACTTCTCGCCGCCGCCAGCTCGATCGTCTCCCGAACCACGGTGTGTAGCCGAACCCGGCCGGGCACCGCCTTGGTTGGCCGGCCGAATTCGAGAATATCCGTCACCACGGACTCCAGCGAACTCACCCCCTTGATGATTTTGTCCACCACCCGGAGGGATTCCGGTCGATCCTTCAGATCACGTCGAAGCAGCGAGGCGAACAAGCCGATGCCGCCCAGCGGATTGCGGATTTCATGGGCCACGCCCGCGGCCAACCCGCCTAGGGCCGCCAATCGCTCCCGCCGACGCAGCAACCGGTTCTTGTCAGCCAGTTCCTCGCGAAGACGGACCACCTCCCGGCCCAGCCTGTCATGAGACAGCTTCAGCTGCTCGGTCACCTGGTTGTATGCGTCAATGATCGCGCCGAGTTCACGCTCACGAGGGGTCAAGTCCGCGACCGCGGCCGCAGTCAACCCCATACCCGGTGGCTGTCGACCGGCTGCCCCGCATCTGTCCGACATCGTCGCCGCAGGGCTCATTCGTCGCTCCAATCCCGGCTCGGCCGCGTCTGGTACGCATTGGCCACATAGGCCGCCCCGACCTGCCGACCGATGGCCACCGTTTCAATGGCTTTGGCGGTGCAACTCTTGCGCGCGGCCAGCAACTGGGCGTCGGCCCTATCCTTCTCGAGGATGCCGGTCAGCATGGTGTTCACCTCACCGAGCAGGCGATCGACGTGAAGAGCATCGGCGGGGCTCATCGTCGTTCGGAATGTCTTCCAGGCCTCGAGATAGGGTCTGAGGCGACCACCCAGAGCATCCAGCCGGTCGACCAGTTTCTGCCGCTCGCCAAGAACCGACAGCAGCCGTTCGGGTTCCCCGCCCGTAATCAGACCACGCTGGGTACCTGCCAGCTCGCCAAGCTGCGAATACAGCGATCGCTGTTCCGTGAGCAGGGCGATCAACGTCGTCGAATCGAGCTTCCTCTGCTGTACCGCCATCGTCCTATCCTCCCATGCCGACCGGCTGACCGGCCGCGGACCGGCCGATCACCGGCGAAACCTGCGCCTCGTCGGCCGACAACATCGGCATCTGGCCGAGCCAGGCGAAATAGTCTTCCCAGTACTTGCGGCCGTTGCCAGGCAGCGACGGGTCAAAGTTCTCGTCCGGTATGTTCCTCAGCGCCCACCCCGCTCTCTGCAGGGCCTTGCGCGCCTCCTGGATTCGCCCCGTTCGAACGTTGCAGTTGATGATCTGCACGTGGGCCGACAGGGCCATCGGATCCTGCTGGTAGAGCCAGGCCGCTTCGTCGTACTTCTGCATGGACTCAATATATGGCCGAAGATCGGCTGGATCTTCCCCGTAGATCCGGTCGTAGACGGCGTCCGCCCGGTAGAAGTAGCTGAGCTTCTGATGGAGCCGATCGAGTTCGCTCAGCGAGTCCTTCGGACGGGCCTGGTATCGCCCGATCACCTGGCCGAAGAGCTCCTCGGCTCGGGCGAGGCGCTTCTGGTGGGCGGCTTTCAGCTCGTCCTTGTGGGCCAGGTTCCGCGGGTCCTTCCAGTCCTCGCGCATGCGAATCGCGCTACGCCGATAGGCGTTGGCCAGGAGAAAGGTGGCCTGGTCGGAACGCGGATCATCGGGATAGCGATCGATGACCTCCTCGTATCGGGCGATCGCCTTCTCGTAGTCGCCGTTCCGATTGTACAAGTCCCCCAGCTTGAACAGCGCGTCGCGGTATTCCTGGGCCGCGGGCTCGATCATGGCCAGAAAGTCACCTGCCTGGCGCTCCACGATCCGCAGGAGCGTCTTCTCCGCCTTGTCGCTCTGACGGGTGTCCGTGAAACACTCGGCCAGGGGCACAAGCGATTGCACCGCCCAGTAGGTTCTGGGGAAATCGACCAGGTTTCGCTGGTAAGACTCGATGGCCTTCCCGTATTCACCCATCGCCTGATAGGTCTGGCCCAGGCGAAGAAGAGCCTCTGGGACCTTGTCGCTGGGTGGCTGCTGCCGCAGGTGCTGCTGAATGTAGGCCTCGAATACCTCCGCGCGTCGCGATCGTTCACCAGCTTCGTCCAGGGCATCCGCCGCCCGCCAGGTTGCCGTCGTCGAGGTCTGCTCATCCGCAGTCTTCAACTTGGCCAGACGTAGGTACTGCTCAGCAGCCTCGAGGAAGTACTTGCGGACTTGTTCGATATCGCCTTTGGCCGCCCTCGCCCCTGGCTTGAGCTGACCACGAGCCCGCTGCCCCAACAGGTATGCCAGATCAGCGGTTCGTGCCGCGTAGATGGCTTGCAGTTGCTGATCGGCCGGGGGTGCCAGCCTCGAAGCTAGACGCAGACAGGCCATGGCTTCCTGCAGCTGTCCTGCAGTTCGGAGCGATTCGGAAAGAACCGTCATCGTCTGCCGAACAACCTGCAGGTCCACTTCCGAGCCGTACTTCCACTCCGAGGCAAGACGGATCACCTCGCGAAAGGCCTCAACCGATTCGTCATAGCGCTCGAGATCAGCGAGCGCCTCGGCTCGTCCCAGGATGGCCAGCGTTCGGTACGGGCTCGGACTGGTCTTGGCCAGAACGTCGTCGAACGTGGCCAATGCCGCCGGCGAGGCCTGGTACGACTGCTGAATCCTGCCCAACAACCAGCCAGTCCGAGCGTAGAGTGCGTGGCCGGGCACCAACCGATCGCGAAGGGCCCGCAACTGCAGCTCGCTCTCGTCCACTTGGCCCAGGTGGAAATGTGCCAAGGCCTGCAGGTAGGTGTAATGGTCGCTCATGGCGCCTTCGGTGAAACGATCGGCGTATGCGCCCAGGAAACCGGCTGCTTCCTCATGCCTGCCAATGTCCGATAGCAGCGACATTTTGCGCTCTGCCGCCCAGTAGCGCAGGTCGTCGCTGATGTCCGGAGCGGCAACGTAAGCATCAAGCTCCGACAACTCATCCTCCGACTTCAGCCTCCCCCCTTGCCGCTCGATGTCGAGAATCCGCTTCTTCACCACCCAGGCGTCGGCAACGTTCTGGGCGAGAGCCTTGCGGTACTCCTCGACGGCCTGGTCCGCCAGACCCTGCCATTCGAACGCCTCCGCCCGCATCCGATGCAAACCGGCATCACTCGGTTCGCCCTGCTCGATGGCCGAATCCGAGTGATCAATGATCGTCTTGAGATTCGACACGCCATGGACGCTGTTGCCGGACTCATGGGCGTGGATGACCTCGGCCATCAGCCGGTGAAGACGCCGTTTCTCATCCACCTGGAGGTTCTTGCGCTGGAACATGAGCTCGATCGCCTGGCTGGCCTCAGCGTAGAGACCAGCATCCTTGAGCGCGACGACAGAGCCGAACAATTCGTCGAAGGAGGCAACTTTGACCGGCGGACGCATCCGCCAGACACCGGCGCCGAGCAGGGCCAGAGAAACGGCGAACAGGGGAATCTGCCATCGCCCCGCCAACTGGCGACCGAGTGTGACCGCTTGAGATACGTCGCTCATCCTGAGCTTCCCTGCCGGAACGGTCATCCTGACCAACGTCGAGGTTGAAGCCTCACCGTCCCCGAGGATGGATCTGTCGGCAATTCGTGCCGAATCGGTTGAGGGGGATTACCCGCTTCTGCAAGGTCTTCTCTTGAACTGGCAAACGGGGAAAGGGCGCGGATTTGGGGGCCGAGCGAGCCCCCAGACTACGCCGGCAATACTGATCCGCTTGATATGGGGGCATCTCGGCGAGTTCTGCGCCGCAAGCCGTCCTGGAGACGTCTCAGGGACTCGGCTCAGTCGTAAGTATCGATCCCAGCGAACGGTCCACCAGAACAGCTCAAGCTCAAGCTGAGAACGCACCAACTCCAGCGCATTTTTTTACGCTCATATGAAAAAAGGCGAAGCACGCTACAATTCGCGACGGAAAGTAGTTCGTCGGACATCCAAACGGCGTTGAAGGCGGAGCAGCATATGCCACGGCAAGCCAATCCCGACCCCATGGGCTCGGCGGCTACCATCACCAGCAAAGCAGGACCGGTTCGGATCTACCGGCTCAGCAGACTGGCGGAGAGCGGACTAGGCGTCGTCGACCGCCTCCCATTCTCCATTAAGGTCTTACTAGAAAGTATGTTACGTAACCTCGACGGTTTCCAGGTCACCACCGAGGATGTCACCCGGCTAGCCGCCTGGAATGCGCCGAAGCCCGCCCCTTCCGAGCTGCCCTTCAAACCGGGAAGGGTGATCCTTCAGGACTTCACCGGTGTTCCCAGCGTGGTGGACCTGGCCGCCCTGCGATCGGCCATGCAGAGGCTCGGCGGCGACCCGAGCAAAATCAACCCCCAGGTGCCCTGTGATCTGGTGATCGACCATTCCGTCCAGGTTGACGCTTTCGCATCTCCGAGCGCGCTCGCGGAGAACAAACGCCTCGAGTTCCAACGCAATCGCGAGCGATACGAGTTTCTCAAGTGGGGTCAGCAGGCCTTCGGCAACTTCCGCGTCGTGCCACCGGCTACCGGCATCGTTCACCAGGTCAACCTTGAACACCTGGCCAGCGTGGTCCTGACCAAGAATGCAGGACCACCCGCCCCCCCCACCGCATACCCCGACAGCCTGGTGGGAACTGACAGCCACACCACGATGGTCAACGGGCTGGGCGTGGTCGGCTGGGGCGTCGGCGGAATCGAGGCCGAGGCGGTGATGCTGGGCCAACCGATCTACATGCTGACACCCGAAGTGATCGGTTTCGAACTGGTCGGGCGGTTGCCTGAAGGGGTGACGGCCACCGATCTGGTCCTGACCGTCACAGAAATGCTTAGAAACAAAGGAGTGGTGGGCAAGTTCGTCGAGTTCTTCGGGCCAGGAATGACCCACATGTCACTGCCCGACCGAGCTACCGTGGCCAACATGGCCCCTGAGTACGGGGCAACGATGGGTTTCTTCCCGGTGGACGAGGAGACGCTGAGGTACCTGCACCTGTCGGGTCGTCCGGCGGAGCTGATCGATCTGGTCGAGCGCTACTGCAAGGAGCAGGGACTGTTTCGTGCCGACCAGACTCCTGCCCCGGTCTTCACGGACACGCTGACGCTGGACCTCAGCACGGTCGAACCCAGCCTGGCGGGTCCCAAGCGGCCTCAGGATCGAGTACCCCTGCATCAGGTTAAGCAGGCTTTCCGCTTCGCGCTGACCGCTCCGGTCGCGGCACGAGGCTTCGGACTCGGCGAGTCCGCCGTCATCCGCAAGGTCCCGCTGCAGCTGGATAGCGAGGTAGCCGAAATCGGTCACGGAACCGTGGTCATCGCTTCGATCACGAGCTGCACGAACACGTCCAACCCCTCGGTGATGCTTGGCGCAGGCATCCTGGCCAAGAAGGCCGTGGAGAAAGGGCTGAGCGTGAAGCCACACGTCAAGACGAGCCTGGCACCCGGCTCGCGGGTGGTCACCGACTACCTCGAGAAGGCCGGTCTGACGCCCTACCTGGAGAAGCTCGGCTTCCACACCGTGGCTTACGGCTGCGCGACCTGCATCGGAAACAGCGGACCGCTACCGGCAGCGTTGGCCGCCGCAATCGGCACAGGCGATTTGGTGGCGTGCTCGGTTCTGAGCGGCAACCGCAACTTCGAGGGTCGGGTCAACCCGCACGTCAAGGCCAACTACCTGGCCAGCCCGCCACTCGTGGTGGCGTACGCGATCGCCGGTACGATCGATCTGGACATGACCCGCGAGCCGATCGGTCAGGACTCGGCGGGGCAGCAGGTTTATCTCAAGGACATCTGGCCCAGCCAGGAGGAGATCAATGCGGCCACCGCCATGTGTCTGACCCGGGAGCAGTTTACGCGGCAGTACGCCAACGCCTGCGAGGGCGAGGAGCAGTGGCAGGCCATTCCAGTCGGCCGGGGTGGTCTCTACCAGTGGCGAGCTGACAGCAGCTACATCCAGGAGCCGCCGTTCTTCATCAACATGACCGCCGAGCCCCCGCCGACTCACCCCATCACCGGGGCCCGCTGTCTGGCTGTGCTGGGGGACTCGGTCACCACTGACCATATCTCTCCGGCCGGTTCAATCAAGGCGGACAGCCCCGCTGGCCGGTACCTCCAGCAATTGGGCATCAGGCCGGCCGACTTCAATAGCTACGGCGCTCGCCGGGGCAACGATCGGGTGATGGTCCGGGGCACTTTCGCCAACATTCGCCTGCGTAACTTGCTCGCTCCCGGGACCGAGGGCGGCGTAACCGTCCACCTCCCCAGCGGCGAACAGATGCCAATCTACGAGGCGGCCATGCGGTACCGGGAGGCCGGCACGCCACTGATCATACTGGCTGGCAAGGAGTACGGCACCGGTTCTTCGCGCGACTGGGCCGCCAAGGGCACCATGCTCCTGGGTGTTCGAGCGGTGATCGCCGAAAGCTACGAACGCATCCATCGCAGCAACCTGGTAGGCATGGGCATTCTGCCGCTGCAGTTCAGGAACGGCCAGAGCCGCGAATCGCTCGGCTTCACCGGCCGCGAGACCTTCGACGTCAAGCTCGCCGACGACATCCGCGCACGAGAGGAGGTCCGCGTGGCCGTTCACCGTGAGGACGGCGCAACGATCGAGTTCACGACTACCAGCCGAATCGACACCCCGGTGGAAGTGGAGTACTACCGCAACGGGGGCATTCTCCAGGCAGTACTGCGCGGCCTGCTCAGGCAGAGCAATTGACCACTACGAAGACACAGGACGCCAGCCAGAAGCAAAGCCGAGTGAAGCACCTCAATTGGAGGACGGTCCTGGCGGTGCTGCTTGCCCTAGCCATGGAAACGATCCCCTTGTCCGGGACAGATCGTCCTGGTACAGCATGACCCGTGACGACAAGGCCACCGGGTCCAAGGCGCCGTCGACTCAACCGACGAATCTGAGCCAGTAACGGCACGCCAGGACAGACATCCGTCTTCGCTTCCGGAGGTCTGCACGGACCTCGTTTCGTTTGGCCAGGCTATGTGTTATCGGGCCGACAGGGGAGAGGATACTAAGTCCCCCTTGCCTGCGTGCCGATGACAGTACGGGAACAGGGTTGGCTATCTTGGATCCATGCCCATGGTCACATGTTCTCCGCGCCTGCGGGGACGACGTCAACCAAAATGAGCGTACGGCACCATGATCGTGGAACACAGCACGTCTGAGAACACCGCAATCGACTCGCCGACAACGCAACTCGGCAACTTCCCATCCAGATTCCGAGCCAAGGCGACTGTCGCAGCGATTATCCTGCTCCTGGCCGGTGGCTGGCGGGTGGGAGAGTGGCTGGTAAAGAACAAAGACAGCGACATGCGCGCTGAGCTTCTACAGCAGGCGGCGGCTATCGCTCGAACGATCGATCCCGAACAGGTCAAGCGTCTCTCATTCACAGAGGCCGACAAGGCCAACCCAATTCTGCAGCGGTTGCATGAGCAGATGGCGAGCTATCGACCGTTGGCTCAGTGCCGAGGGATCTACACGATCGCCCAGCGGAACGGGACGCTACTCTTCGGTCCGGAGTCCTATGATGAAGGTGATGCTCAGGCCTCGCCCCCCGGAACGATCTACGAGCAGCCTACACCAAGAGTGCATGAGTTCTTCAAGACTGGCCAGCCCTTCAGCGAAGGCCCCTATACCGACGAGTACGGCACGTTTGTCTCGGCATACACGCCCGTCCTTGACCCGCGCACGGGCGCCGTGCTGCTGGCCGTAGGTCTGGATATCGAGGCCAACGATTGGCACGCAACTCTCCGTCGGGAGCGACTGATTGCGGGCTGGTACGCGCTGGTCGTCGCGGCCATCCTGCTGAGCGGGATACTGGCCCTGCGATGGCGTGATCGACTGCCTCTGGATCGTCAGGGGCGGTTGCGGAATGTGGAAGCCTATCTCGTGGCCGTGGTCAGCCTGACGCTGACGCTCATCACCACAACGGTTTTCCACGACAACGAGATCCGCTCTCGGCGAGCAATGTTCTCGCATCTGGCCGAGGTCCAGGCGAACCGCGTCGTGGAGACCTTTGGCGACTTGAGAGAGAATCAGCTCGGCGGCCTCGCCCGCTTCTATGAAGGCTGCGAGACGGTGACCAGGGACGAGTTCGTCGCCTTCTCTGAGCCGATCGTACGGCAGAGTGGTCTGCAAGCCCTGGAGTGGATTCCTTCGATTCCTGCCGCTGAACTGGAGGCTCTCGAGGAGCACGCCCGGGCCGAGGGTTTCAAAGACTTCATCGTCTGGCAAAAGGGGGCCGAAGGACAGCGGGAACGAGCCGTCGGGCGGGAGGTGTATTACCCCGTCGGGTACATTGAGCCGCTGGCCGGCAACGAGGCGGCCTTGGGCTTCGACCTCGGTTCCGAGCCGTGCCGATGGGCCGCACTGAAACAGGCGATGGACACCGGTTTGCCGGTGGCCACCGACCCCCTGACTCTGGTCCAGGAAGAAGGCCAACAGACCAGCGTGCTGGTGTTCCATCCCGTGGGCTCCCGGAAAGGAAAGGCCAGAGCCCCTTCCGGTTTCGCCCTGGCGGTCCTGCGGCTGGAATCGCTTCTCAAGACCACGTTGGCTTGCAGGGAAACGGATGATCACACACTCCTTGTTGTGGACCTGTATCAGCTCCGGAACGGCCAGCCATCTCGCTTCATGGCCTCCTCGTCGCATCAAGCCAGCCTGCGGCGTTCGAATGACGACACGGGCAAAGGCGTGATCCTGTCCGACGATGCGGATCTGGCCAGTGTCTTTCCTCTGTTCGTCTTCGGAAAGTGCTACGCGTTGACCGTCCATCCGGGGCGGTCGTTTCTGACCAATCACCCGGCGCAGGCTGGACGAATCTCCGCCCTGGTGGGGCTGCTGATGACCGCGGTGCTGACCGCCTTCACTGCATTCCTGACCGGCCGCCGGGCCGATCTCGAAACCCTGGTGCAGGCACGCACCGCGGCGCTGCGCGAGAGTGAGGCGAAGCACCGCCTGATCCTCGATCACTCCTCCGATCTGCTCTGCAACTTGACCGTCGAAGGAACCTTCACCTACGCCTCTCCGTCCTGGAGACGAGAGACAGGGCATGAGCCGTCATCCCTTCTCGGTACACCCGCCCAGGCGATCACTCACCCGGACGACCTTCCTGACTGCATGAAGCAGATCTCCGAAGCCATCCGGACAAAAGAAACAGCACGGATCCCGGAATACCGCGTCCGCCATGCCGACGGCTCGTGGCATTGGCACTGTGCAGCCGTGACCCCGGTCCTAGGCCCAAACGACGAGGTGCTCTCCGTCGTCGGCGTTTCCCGAGACATCACCGAACGCAAGCGGATCGAGGCAGCGATTCAGGAGACCAACCGGTCTCTCGAGCAAGCCATGGCCCATGCACAGTCGCTGGCCATCGAGGCGGCCAGAGCCAACACTGCCAAGAGCGAGTTCCTCGCCAACATGAGCCACGAAATCCGCACTCCAATGACCGCGATCCTCGGGTATGCCGACCTGATCAGCGAAGCTTGCCCCGAACAGTGTGCCCATGGCGGTCATCAATTGCGTGAGTCCATCGCCATCATCCGGCGTAACGGCGAGCATCTCCTGGCGTTGATCAACGATGTCCTCGATCTCTCCAAAATCGAGGCCGACAAGATGACTGCCGAGCAGGTCCTCTGCTCACCCTGCCAGGTCATTGCCGAGGCGGCCTCCCTGGTTCAGGCGCGAGCGACGGCCAAGGGCTTGGGCTTCGATATCGAGTACGTCGGGGCCATTCCCAAGACTATCCGTACCGATCCGTTACGGCTCCGCCAGATCCTGGTCAATCTTCTGGGTAACGCCGTCAAGTTCACCGACGTGGGCGGCGTGAGACTCGCGATCCGCCTGATCGTCGAGAGCGATGCACCCCGGATGCAGTTCGACGTGATCGACACGGGGATCGGCATGACACCGGAGCAGGTCAGTCGACTCTTCCAGGCGTTTGGCCAGGCGGACACCTCGACTACCCGGCAATACGGTGGAACCGGCCTGGGCCTGGTCATCAGCAGGCGACTCGCTCAGCTGCTGGGCGGCGATGTCGTCATCGTCGACACCCAGCCAGGCCTGGGAACACGGTTTCGGGTTACCGTGGCGGCCGGCCCGCTCGACGGCGTGACCATGATGGAAGGGGATTTGGCTGGAGAGTCAACGCCTGTGCAGCACGCGCCCTCCGCGGAGACCTGCATCACCGTTGCGCAGACCAGACCGCTAGAGGGGCTTCGCATCCTGCTCGCCGAGGATGGACCAGACAATCAGCGCCTGTTCCGCCATCTGCTCAGGAAGGCGGGGGCCTCGGTCACGGTCGTCGCCAATGGTCAGGAGGCTGTGGAGAGGACAGTAGGCGCGGCACGTGGCAGAAGACAAGCAGACCCCTCTCGTCCGTTTGATGTCATCCTCATGGACATGCAGATGCCGGAGATGGACGGCTACGAGGCCACCGCGCGGCTCCGGGAGGCCGAGTACCGCGGCCCGATCATCGCCCTGACCGCCCATGCCATGGAGCAGGATCGCCAGAAGTGCCTCGACGCCGGCTGCGACGACTACGTCAGCAAGCCCATCGACATGGGCAAATTGACTGAAGCGATCCGTCGACAGACCCGGCGGGCCGCCTTGGGGACGGGAGCGTCCGAGACCGTGGCCGGCACCTGATGCAGGGTAGAGAATGCGGGGCCACCTGCATCACTTGTCCTCTGCCCATTCAGCGCGGAGGTGAAGGAGGCCGCGAGCCAGAGTCGGCTCTGCCACCGCCCCGCCCCTCGGCCGGGCCGCCACCCGCCGCGTTCCTCCCTGGCAGCCGACTCCGCGGCATCCCCCGTTCAACCCGACAAGACATGACGATGGTGCACCGGTACAATAGAACCGCCATGCTGCCCTGGCGACACCATAGTCTCCGCCGCCGTCTTGTGGCATCCTACACCGCCCTTGCCGCGCTGGCGGCGATTGCAGCTGTGTGCATCTGGCCGGATCAATGGCGGGCAATCGTTGCCATGCTGGTCACCGGCACCTTGGCCGCCTGGCTGGTGGCCTACATGGCCACCCACATCCTGCGTCGGCGGCTTCACACCCTCCGAGAAACGACCGAGGCCATCACCCACGGCGACCCGACCCAGGAAGTGCACTTCTTGCCCGACGGGGACTTCCTCAAGCTGGCCGCCTCGCTCGATCAGTTGGCGGGCCAACTCCGCGACACCGCCCGCGAACAGGACCGGCTCCAGCGGCAACTGACTCGCAGTGAGAAGCTCGCGCTGATCGGCGAACTGGCCGCCACCGTGGCCCATGAGATCAACAATCCGCTCGACGGCCTGCAGAACAGCATCCGCATCATCCGCCGCGATCCCGCCAATGCCGCCCAGGTCAGTCAGCTGCTCAACCTGATGGAGAACGGTTTACACCGCATGGAGATGATCGTCCGGCGACTGCTAGCCATGTCTCGCGATGAGCCAGTTCATCCGGTCGCCACGCGAATCAACGAGATCGTCGACGAAGCCGTGGCGTTCGTCCGACCGCGCCTGGATCGATGTCGCGTTGAACTGCTCTGCGACTTCCCCGAAACGCCGGTGACCATCCTGGCTGACCGGGTCCAGTTCGCCCAGGTGCTCATCAACCTGCTGCTCAACGCCGCCGACGCCATGCCGGACGGAGGCAAGCTCGTGATCCGAGCCCGGCTTGCCGACCAGGGCCGCCTGGCGATCCTCACCGTCAGCGACACCGGCACGGGCATCGGCGAAACGGACCTTCCGCACATCTTCGAGCCGTTTTTCACCACCAAGGTACAGGGTGCCGGCACCGGCCTCGGCCTGGCGATCGTGGCCCGGATCATCGAGGCTCATCAAGGCAGAATCGACGTCTCCAGTGAGCCGGGACTCGGTACGCGATTCAGCATTGAAATGCCCACAGCGGCCGAGCTACAGAGCGGCAACGGCACAGACAGGCTGGACAAGGCCACCGAGCCAACAAGAGGACGATCCCCCGCCTCAAGGCAGGATTTCAGCTGAGGACCGGCGATGCCCAATCCTTGGGACGAACGATACCTTCAGAACGACACGCCCTGGGAGCGGGGACAACGCAACCGCGAACTGGCTCGCGTCCTTGAGGAACAGGCCATCCAGCCCTGCCGGGCTCTGGAACTGGGCTGCGGCACCGGCAACGATTGCCTCTGGCTCGCATCGCTGGGTTTTGACATCATCGGCGTAGACATCTCACCGACGGCCCTGGAGCGAGCCAGGCAGAAAGCCGTGACAGCCGGTGCGACATGTCGCTTTGTCCTGGCCGACGTCTTCAAATTGCCTGATCTGGGCGAACCCTTCGGCCTGATTGTGGACATCGGCTGCTACCATGCGGTCCGCAAGATCGACGAGGCCGCCTATGTGGCCGCACTGCACCAGTTGCTCGCGAAGGACGGTCTCCTGCTGGTGCTGTGCGGGAACGCCAAGGAGAACACCGACCCAGGACCGCCGAGGGTGTCGGAGGGGGAGATCCGCGCCGCCTTTGCGGACCGGTTCAAGATCCGCCATCTACGCGAGTTCCGACTGGATCCCATGCCGGACGAACGAAAACAGCATCTGTTCTGGTCGGTACTCCTGGGAAGCCAGGGATGAAGGGGGACAAGGCGAAGAGCTGCTCATCAGCTCGCGACTGCATCGCCATCAGCGGCGACCCGTGCCGTTGCATGCCTGACCGTCATCCCGAAGCCGCGATATCGGCAACCTGAACCTTCATCCCTCAGTTCTCACTTGCTCTGCCATCCATGCCGCGATCGGAGCTGCCCGGGCAAAGGCCGCATCGACGAACCGGCCGGTCATGGCTGCCAGCAGCGCGTCCTTGCGGGAAAGGCACGGCGACTCGAGACAGCGCGGCAGCAGACAGGTGTTCTCGTCGCAGATGTGCACCTGGAATTCGCCTCCACTGCGCGGGCACGACGCAATCTCGTAGCTGTGACCCCCGCCCGCAATCACGACTCCGCAGGCACCGCCTCTGGAGTTGCACGGCACCAACTCTACCTTCACAAGCCGCCGTCCGGCGGACAGTTCGTAGACGCCCTGGGCCACGGTCTTCCGCGGGCGCCAGCCGAGTTGACCGGCCAGAAAGGCGGCCATCCATACGGCATCCATGCGACTGTCAGGGCCACATTCGCCGACGCCGACGATCACATGCTCGATGCTGTCGGGGCCATCAGCACCCGAGCCGTCAAACATGCCCGCGATCAGTTGTCGCCAACGAGCAGTGCGGTACCAACCCAGCTCACGAACCGCGCAGCGTCCCTGGCTCGCCAAGTGTGCGAAGCCCGCACGGCCGGCGTCGAGGATGAGCCGATCCGCTCGTTGCCGAACGGAATGGAGCAGCGCAAGACAGTCGGCCGGGTCCCGGACCCACCACACCATCGCGGGCAGGTCGGGTTCCAGCAGTGGGAGCAGCGTCCGGTCGAGGTTCTGGCCGTCGGCCGGCCCGCCGCGAAGAACGATTTGCTCGCAGCAGACCTGCGGCTGGTGTGGCTGGGGTACATGACAGAGGGCAGAGACAAACGCCGTGATCGCGTCGCCGCCCGGCAACAGCACGATGGTCCGCGTCGGATAGGCAGGCGAGATGTCGGCCAGGATCTCGACCAGCCCATGCCAGTCCTCCGCCCGGCTGACGATTACGAGATTGGCGACGCAGATCCGGCTGGCCACCCTGTCGCCGCCCTTGGCGGAGGGTTCCCACAAGAGAGCCAGAGCCCGTTCGATCTGCCCCGGGTCGCGGATGGGGGCACCCTCCGGCTTCAGAAGGTCGGCAACCAGGTCGGTAACGCTGGCCGCTGCACTCATCACATGCCCCCCGATCGCGATTCCGCCTGCGGCGATTCGGTCAGATACATGGCCACGCGGTCCAGGATCTCGAACACGCGGTAGATGATCGCGTAGTGGTCGCCGGGATACCAGAGGTGACGCACACCTCCGATGGCCTTGGCCAGCGCTCGGGCACTGGTGGGCGGCACGATCGGATCTTCGCGGGTATTGACCATCAGTACCGTCTTGCCGTCGATGCGACCGGCGAAGGTCAACGGTTCGACAAGTTCCAGTTTGCGAACCAGGCCCTCGCGCGTCATGCCGCTGGCCTCGAACGCCCGCCGGGCCGCGGCCACTTCCTTCTCGTTCGTCGTGAGGACGGCGGGCAGATCGCCGCCGGTGAGGATCAGAATGGAATGGGCGAAACGACCGTCGACACCGCTGGCTACGCTGCCTACGAAACCGCCGAGGCTGGTTCCGAGAATCGAGATCCGGCTGGCATTCACGCAGGGTCGGCTTTCCAGCCACCGAGCCGCGCGACGGGCATCCATGGCCGACTGGCGGACAGCCTCGCAGACGGTGTCGATATCCTGCGTGAACGCCCGAACTCGCTCCGGGTCTTTCGGGCGGCGCGGCCCGTAGTAAGCCATCTTGAGCATCACGCAGTCGATGCCCCGGGCGGCGAGATAATGGCAGATCAGCCGCGATTCACGGAAACGGCCATCCAGGATGTGCAGCACGATGACCGCCTGGCGCTTGGCCTCGCCCCGGCAACAGTAGTACTCGCACCAGACGGTGTTGTTCTCCGGCGTCGCGGTGATGACCGGCGAGGGAAACTGCAGGTCGTAGACGTCGTAGGAAGGCATGGTCGAAATGCGGGCCATCGACCAGGGAACATCACCGACCGGCTCCTCGTACCGCTTCAGGAGTGCCGCCAGCCGAGGGTCCGACTCGCTCTTCATCGGGCGGATCTGCGAAGCCTTGATCACTCCCTTCTCGTGCTCCGGCCCGGGCGGCAGTTTGGCCTCACCCGGCGATGCCGCCGGTGTGGTCGACGGCCCGCCGTGCAATTTAAGGAAGCGGCGCTGGCGTTCGCCGATCTCCCGCCACGTGATCAGGCGAACCTTCTCCGCCTCGATGACCTGCTTGACTTCGGGATCCATGAAAACCTGGCGATCCATGTCGCGACGGGCATGCATGGAAGTCGTGGCCGTCAACTCAGGGCTCTCGATACCCACGTGAATGATGATCTGGGTAATGCCGGGGCGAAGGCGACGAATCGCATCGAGGTAGAACCGCTTCTGATCCCCTGGAGGCACATCGCCTTCGATGCTCACCAGATCATCAAGAGTGAACTCCCCGCTGCTCTCCATGAGCCTCTGCAGACCGACGGCCGTGGCCCGGATCGCCGGATTCATCTTCTCCAAGCGATCCAGCGCAAGGCGCGGCAGCAGGTACGGCAGCTTGAACTCGTTGGCAACCTTGCGATACGCCTGGAAGAAGTCGGGGCGGGAGAAGACGGTACCCATGTGGGTATCGAGATGCGTGGGCTTGATCCCAAAAGCCAATGCCCGCTGAACCTGGGAACGCAGTTCCTGCTCGACCTCTTCAGGCCGGCCGGACTGGGCAGCGCCCTTCACGTCGCGCCACAGAAAACCCTCGGAATCGAGCAGGCCGGGCACCTTGTCGTGGGGAGAGACCGGCCGCCATCGATAGTACTTCCACTCGCTGGTGAGGGTGGCGTGAACGCCCATATCCAGCTGCGGGTGGTCACGGCAATAGGCGGCCATCTCGGGAAACCAGGCACAGGGGGTCATGACGCTCGCCGAGTTGACAATCCCCTTCGAGGTGGCCTCGATCGTGCCGAGGTTGACTGCATGACACATGCCCGCGTCGTCCGCGTGAATGATGAGCAACCGTTCATCGGCGTGGAAGCCAAGCTGCTGGGCGACGCTCTGGTTCGGCCTTCGCCCGGGACCGACATCCTGGGCATGAACGCGCAGCACGACCAAGCCAACCATCAGGACGGTCATCGACAGCCATCGACGCATCACTCTCACCTCGCCCGACCCCTGTCCGAACTGCGGTCACTGCGTCTCCGGTTACGCGGTGAACAAGAACATCGATTCTATGATTCCGTCGAAGATGGGGCAACCGGCTCCCGTAGATCGCGTCGCGCGAGCATCAACCATGCCCTCCAACGTCCTCGCCTGCTCAGGCCCGACTTCACCGGCCGATGGACTGCTCTCCAATTCAGTGCGGGCGAGGCCTGTTGACAACCACAAGCCCTGATGGGATCCTGGTGACGGATGACCATCTCGTTTTCCGGGGTACGCTGATGCAAAGGAGTCATACCATGCGGTTTCCGGGTCAGGTCACCTTCTGGGTGCTGGGGATTCTTCTGTACGTCGTCGCTGGCGACGCTCGGGCCCAGGACTGGCCTCAGTGGCGCGGCGTCAACCGCGACGCCAAGGCCGCGTTCAAGGCCCCCGAATCCTGGCCAACAGCCTTGGCCCAGAAGTGGAAAGTGCCGGTCGGTGAGGGTGTCGCTACGCCAGCGTTGGTCGGAGACAGGCTCTACGTGTTCTCGCGCCTGGATGGCAAAGAGAGCCTGTACTGCCTGGACGCCGCCAGCGGAAAGGAGATCTGGAAAGACCAGTACGAATCACCTGGTGCCACGGGCCCGGCGTCCAGTTTCTCCGGACCGAGGAGTTCGCCGGCTGTTGCTGAGGGCAAGATTGTAACCCTGGGCGTTCGGGGCACACTCTCTTGCCTGGATGCCGCCACGGGCAAGGTGCTCTGGCGCAAGGACGATTTCAAGGGCGCCGTCCCGAGGTTCTTCACCTCCAGTTCTCCGATCATCATCGACGGGATGTGCATCGCTCAACTCGGCGGCGGCGACAACGGAGCGCTCATCGCGTACGACCTGGCAAGCGGCGATCAGAAATGGACATGGACCGGTGACAGCCCGGCCTATGCCTCGCCGGTGCTAATGACGATCGATGGCCTGAGACTGATCATCGCCGAGACCGAACGCAGGATCGTGGCCATCCGACTGGCGGACGGCAGACAAGTGTGGGAGACGCCGTATGCGATGGAGCAAGGGATGCGCGGGTACAACGCCTCGACACCGGTCGTGGATGGACAGGTTCTGATCTTCTCCGGCAGCAGCCGTGGAACGCGAGCGATTCGATTCGAGAAGGATGGCGACGGCGTAGCCGTCAAGGAAATCTGGCAGAATCCCGATCAGGCCGTGCAGTTCAACACGCCGGTGGTTAAGGACGGGCTTCTGTTTGGTTTGAGTCAGTCCAACGAGCTCTTCTGCCTCGATAAGCAGACCGGCAAGGCCGCGTGGACGGTATCCGTAGGCCCGGCCGAGGCGGGAGGACCCGGAATGGGAGGGCCTGGCGGGATGGGCGGCCAGGGCCGTCGTGAACGAGGCGGTCGCGACGGAGCCGCTCGCGAGGGCGATCGTGGCGCGACTAGCCGGCCGAGCGACGCCGAGCGGAGTACCGCGAGTCGACCGCGAGAGGGAGCTCCTGGCGGTCGTGAAGGCATGGGTCCTGGTGGCGGCCGGGAAGGCCGAGGCCGCGGTCCGGGCGGAATGGGTGGGCGAGGAGGTGGCTCGCGCGGAGGCTACGGCTCGATCGTAGATGCCGGCACCGTGCTGCTGGCCCTGACTCCCGCTTCGCAGCTGATCGTGTTCGCCCCGGGAGACAAGCAGTACACCGAGCGGGCCAAGATCAAGGTGGCGGATACGCCCACCTATGCGTATCCCGTCGCTTCGGGCAGCAGGCTGTTCATCAAGGACCAGGATTCGGTGACCCTCTGGACGGTCGAGTAATCCGCCTTGGATTCCCGAATGCGCTTGACCCGCTCATCGGAGCCATCATCACATACCGCGACCGGTCACGCTTGATGAACCGAGCCAGGCGGCAATGCGATTCGGGAGGAGCGGCCATGCTGTTGCCCAGTACACGATGCCTGATGATCGTCGCTTTGTTCGCCTCCTGCACCCCCCTTCACAGCGGTGCCGGACTTGAACGGCGTACGCCCACGTACGCCCGCGTCAAGGCTTATCTCGACGCTGTTCCCGCCATCGATACTCACGACCATCTCGTGCCCTTCGACCGATTGGTCACCCGCGAAGACCGGGGCGGCGGCATGAATCTCTACCAGCTCTGGCACCGCAGCTACTATCCCTGGTTCAACCCCCTCACGGAACGCAAGCCCAATCAGCCTTGCGAAACCTGGTGGGCAGTGGCCAAGGGTGACTTTGTCAATGCTCGAGCCACGAGCTTCTATCGCTACCAGCTGCCGGCTATCCGAGACCTGTACGGTATCGACTTCGATCGCATCACCGATGCCCAGGCCTACGAACTGGACCGGAGGATCACCGAGAACTACCGCAATCCCAAATGGCTGTATGAGGTCATCACGGAACGTGCCAACATCGAGCTGATGCTCGTCGATCCGTTCTGGGCTCATCTGGACCATCGGCCGGACTACCCCTTCGCGGTACTTGTGCTTAACGTGGACCCGCTCGTCCGCGGATTCCACTCCTCCGAATTCCCCAATCCGCATGACGATCCGTACAAGTTCGCTCGCGAACAGGGGCTGCGCGTCGAGTCCTTGGATGACTACCTGATTCTGATCGACCGCCTCATCGCCGGCGCCAAGTCACGGGGCGCGGTGGCTCTCAAGCAGGTGTTGGCGTATGTGCGCACGCTGGAGTTCAGGAGAGTGGCCAGGCAACGCGCGGTCCAGGTGTTCGGCCGGCCTCGTGAAGAACTGAAACCCGAGGAAGTGCGCGACTTCGAGGACTTCCTCATGTGGCAGCTCGTCGAATTGGCCGCCAAGCATGACCTCCCCATTCAGATTCACACCGGTAACGCCCGCATCCAAGGTTCGAACCCGATGCTGCTGGTAGATCTGATCGAGGCAAATCCGAAGACGAAGTTCATCCTCTTTCACGGAGGTTTTCCCTGGGTCGACGAGACCGCGGTGATTGTGATGCGGCACGGCTCCCATGTCTGGCTCGACTCTGTCTGGCTGCCCACCTTGAGCTACAGCATGGCCAAGCGAGCTTTCCACGTTTGGCTGGAAGCGATGCCGTCGGACCGCATCTTGTGGGGCGGCGACTGCCTGCACCCGGAAGGCGTCTACGGGGCAACCGAGTTCACCCGGCGGTGCCTGGCAGAGGTCCTCGCCGAGAAAGTGGATCGCGGCGATCTGAATGAGGAGCACGCGTTGGGCATCGGCCGGCAGATCCTCCGCGACAATGCCCTGGCCCTGTTCCCGCAACTCAAGGATCGGCTCTGGAAACACAAGGGCCGGCTCCCGCTTCCGACATCCAGCACCAGCCAAGCCGCCGCAGCACCCTGACCGGCCCTGGGGCCCCGCCGCGACCGCGTCCGGCTTTGACTCCCCGCCGCTGGAAACCCGAAGCACCCACGCCCACCCCCCCCCGGCAGCCGAACCAGGGCAGCCCGCGTTCGCCCGGAAGCGGGACAGTTCTAACGTCTTTCCTGGAAAGAATTTATGTGCTTTTCAGGCATTGGCGCATCACGAGTCGATGTGGCGGTTTTGATCCGAGCCCTAGGTCCCGCAATAATACAGCATGGGGCAGTCGCGGAGGGGGTTGTCCATGCCGGTTCGTGTCCTGTGGTGTGTCTGCTGGTGGAACCTTGTCTTCCTCGGAGGACTTCAGGCTCTGGCCGCACCGCCCAGCACAGGCTGGCCGCTGGCCTTCGGCGACGAGTTCGATGGCTCCCAGATCGACTCGAGCAAGTGGAAGAGCGGACGGCTTCCCTGGGGCGGCCAGCATCACACCGATCAGTACGCCAGCTACATCACCCCGGCCGATTCCTACGTCCAGGACGGCTCGCTCTGGCTTCGGTGCCGAAAGGCATCTGGGAACGAATTCGGCGGGTATCCCTGGAGCGAAGGTTTCGTGTACACCGACGGCATTAAGAACTTCACCTACGGATACGTGGAGATCCGCGCCCGTTTCGCCACCGGCCAGGGTACCTGGCCGGCGTTCTGGATGCTGTCGTGGGGCTGGCCGCCGGAGTTCGACATTGCCGAGTACTTCGGCAGCGACGACCGCGTGCACATGGGACTGTGCTATGGACCGTCTGGAACCTGGAACAGCAGCAATTTCTACAACCAGGGGGTCGGCAGCTGGCATTCCTACGGGTTGGAGTGGGGTCCTGGTTACGCGATCTGGTACCGGGACGGAATCGTCCGCAAGAGCATCTATGCCGGCTACGTGCCCTCTCAGGCCATGTATGTGATGCTGAACAGCGGCATGACCTACGGTTTTGACGACGCCACGCCCGCTCCCAACTACTCCGAGATCGACGGCTGCCGCATCTACGATCCCCCTTCTGCGGTCGTCAACGACAACACCGCTGGTACCGGTAAGAACCAATTCGAGTACTCTGGTTCCTGGGACTACTCGTCAACGCAATCCAACGCCTTCTTCAGCGACAACCACTGGTCGAGCGCCACAGGCAGTGTCTGCCGCTTCCGGTTCGAAGGATCACGGATCGATCTCTACGCCGCCAAGGCATCCAACCACGGCATGGGAGCCGTATCCATCGATGGCGGAGCAGAGACAATGGTCGACTTCTATGCGCCAGATCGAACTGACAAGATGTTGGTCTGGGCCAGTCCCTCGCTGGGTGCGGGCACCCATATCTTCGAGATGCGCGTGACAGGCAACCGGAACGCTGCCAGTTCTGGCAGCTCGATCCCCGTGGACCGCGTGGACGTATGGGCATCCAGCGAACGGTTGAACGGAACGGCCATCGGCACTCCTGGCTCCTGGAACAACGCCGGCAACGTCTTTCAGAAGGCATTTGACGGCGTGCCGCACTCATTCTTTGACGCTCCCGAAGCCAGCGGAGCCTGGGTAGGGCTGGACTTCGGCTCCGGCCAACTCAAACGAATCACCAAGGTGCGTTACTGGGCCCGCCCAGGCTATGCCGCGCGCATGGTCGGCGGGCGACTCCAGGGATCCAACAACGCGAGTTTCAGCGGTGCGGCCGACTTGTTCACCATCACCGATACCCCCTCGGAAGAGACAGCGAACGATCAGGCTATCATGGAGGTCTCCGGCTTCCGGTATGTTCGGTATCTCTCTCCCGGCGGAGCCTACTGCAACGTGGCCGAACTGGAGTTCGAGGGCCACACCTTCCTTCCAGCGCCCGCAGACCTGACGGCCGTGCCGGGCCAGCTTCGGGTCACGCTCACTTGGAGTACTTCGGCCGGGGCAGCCGGTTACAGAGTCAAGCGATCGACCGCGCCAGGAGGCCCGTATGCGACTCTGGCCAGTCTCGTGGAAACCCGTCTGACCGACACGGCCGTTCAGGGCGGCGTGACCTACTACTACGTCGTGACGGCTGTGAGCCCGACAACCGAGAGCGCCGATTCCATCGAGGCTTGGGCCCGCCCCTACAAGCACCGGTTCGATTTCGACAGCGACGCCGATGTCGATCTGGCCGATCTACTGGTCTTTCGAGCCTGCGAAACCGGAGAGGGCATAACCGACTTCCCCGCTGATTGCGCGTCCATTCAATTCGAGCGACTGGACATAGACAAGGATGGCGACATAGACCAATCTGACTTCGGCATCTTCCAGCGATGCATCAGCGGGTTCATCAAGCCGGCCGACCTGAACTGCGCGGATTGAAGCGATCGTGGATGGTTCACCGTTGTCTGTTGCCGGTGGTCAGGACTGCGAGCCAGGAACATAGGAGGCGAGGTAGGTGCACCGTCACTAATCAGGTTCCCTGCCATGAAGGAAAACCGACCCGGGCGACGCGTGGAATCGGAATGACGAATCGGATCCACACAGGCGGTAGGTCATGCCCCGTGGAAGGCTGTGCGGAATTCACAACGACCACCGGCACCTACAGATTGGAGAAAGCGCTGTCGAATGCCGCCCAGCAGTATCCCCGGCGGTTAGAGCATTTCACGATCCAGTGTAGCGGCCTGCCTGCGAGAACACCCGGTTCTCCGGCCACTTGGTGATGCCTGAGGGAAACGGACACATCGGACCGCGCCATTTGAGTGTACGCGTGACGTGGACGCGACCCTGCAAGGGTGATTGACATGGAAACGGCGTTTACGCAGCACTTCCGCGCGGCTTTGGCTTGGCTCGTGTTTCCCGCGGCGATGGCCGCAGAACTCCTGGCCCAGCCCGCCCCCATCGCCCACTGGCCGCTCGCCACCGACGCCCGCGATGCCACCGGTCGGGGCCACGACGGCATCGCCCACAACATCACTTGGAACGCTGGCGGATCTGCCGAATTCAACGGCCACAATGGTTTCATCGAGATTCCCGACCATCTGGATCTGGCGCTCGGAACGACACCCCTTTCGCTCGTCGGGTGGGTCTACACCGACAAGGGCCTTGACGACGCCATCGGTGATATCGCGGCCAAATTCGATCCCGCCACACGCAAGGGCCTCACGCTGAGCATCATGAGCTACTCGGGCGTCACCTCGGGCCAGCCCAACTGGCGCAATCTCGCCTTCGGCATCGACGATGCGAAGATCACCCAACCCTGGGCCGACTGCGGCCGACCCGGCAACTGCAGGATGGTATTTGCGCTCTGCGTATGGCATGACGACCTTTATGCCGCCACGTTCGAGCTCGACGCCGATCAGGCTGGCCACGTCTACCGCTACGCTGGCGGCACTCAGTGGGAGGACTGCGGCTCGCCCGACACCGCCAACACGGTCACCACGATGGCGGTTTTCGAGGGCCGGCTCTACGCCGGAACCGCCTGCTACGACTCCATCGGCTCGTCATTGCCACCTTCGCCGAACAAGAACCCGGGCGGCAAGGTCTATCGGTATGAGAGCCCGTCCAAATGGACCTGGTGTGGTCAACTTGAGAACCCCCGCAACGGCGTGGCCGACACCGTGCACAGCCTGGCCGTCTACCGCAGCAGGCTTTATGCCACGACCATCTACAAGGCCGGCAGCGGGCTTTACGAGTATGAGGGTGGCAGCCGCTGGAGGTGCCTGGGCGATCCGGGCTGCCGCGTGGAAGTGCTGGGCGTCTACAATGGCGACATCTACACGACCTCCTACGACGGACCCGGTCGAGTTGCCCGCTGGCACCCCTCCCGCGGCTGGCAGGATCTGGGCGCTCCGCCTGAGACCATGCAGACATACGCCTTCATGCCGTACGAAGGACATCTCTGGCTCGCCACGTGGCCCAAAGCGACCGTCTATCGCCTCGACCAGGGTGACCGATGGGCCTATCAGGGCCGGCTCGGAGAGGAGAACGAGACGATGGCGATGGTCGTCTACAACGGCAAGCTGTACGCCGGCTCGCTGCCGCTGGCCAAGGTCTATCGCCATGACGGGGGCACGACGTGGACAGAAATCGGCTGGCTCGATTCTACGCCTGACATCCGATATCGCCGTGTCTGGTCGATGGCGGTCTACAAGGGCAAGCTGTTCGCCGGCACGATGCCTTCCGGGCACGTCTGGTCGTTCGAAGCCGGCTGCAACGTGACCTGCGACCACGAATTTCCCCCTGATTGGCACCACGTCGCCGCCGTGCGCGACGACAGCCAGCTTCGCCTCTATGTCGATGGCTTGCTCGTCGCTCGCTCCCGGTCCTTCACGCCTGGTGATCTTGATTTGAGCAACGGTGCGCCCTTGCGGATTGGCATAGGCTCACACGACTACTTCCGCGGCCGTCTGGCCGGCCTCGGGTTCTACCGAGTTGCCCTGTCAGACGATACGATCGCTGCCCTGGCCCGCCGACGCCCGGCGCCGCCGGGCCCCCCGTGATCTCGGTCTCTGGCGGAAACGCCGTCCGCGCCGTAGCGCTCGTGCCGCGCACGTTCTCCCCCGGATTCGTTCTCGTCTGGCTCTCCTGCCTGCAGGCCAACCGGCCCATCTTACTCGTTCGGCCACAGAGCGCTGGCGAGTCACCGACTTGAGGCAACTTGCCGCCAGCAGGCAGCACATCGTACAATGCGTGCATTGTTGACCCCATCTTCGCTCGTCAGGGTCGCTTCAACTTGAGGACGCCGCATGAGACTCCCCCGAACCTTCATCACGCCGAGATCCTTGCCATCGTCCTGCTGGCTTGTGGCGGTCGCGGTTTCCGGATCCGTCCTGGGGCAGCCGACGAAAGACACCGAATGGGCGCAGGTGATTGAAGACGACCGCGCTATCAAGATCGAAACCGACAACCTCGAAGCCGTCATTGCCAAGAAAGACCCCAAGCAGTGGATGACCGGCATCGAGAAGGGATCGTTTCTCGACAAGGCCACGGGCTTCCGCGAAGTCGGCGACGGGCTGATGGTCGTTGACTGGCTCATGGAGGCAGGCAGCGACGAGGCCTGGAGAGAGAAGGTTCTGGCACCGGACGGACACGGCGTGGGCGGTTACACCTGGTACGAGAACGAGACCGACCCGGCGCGACGGGAATACGCCCGCATGGCCCACGGCAGCAGCCATCGCAAGCGCGTGGTCGAGGGCCCGCAACTCTGCCACCGAATGAAACCGGTGCATCCGGAGGTCACCCGGGGCAACGATTTCGTCGCGGTGAAGACGACCTACAAGTACGAATATGCCGCCCCTGGCCACAACGCAGGGTCGCGGTGGACGCAACTAATCGTGTTCCCCAGGGGAGAGCGGTATTTCATCCTGATGGATCAGATCGACAGCGTGAACGATTCGGATGAGATGTTCCTGCGCAACGACACGCCGGGCTGCATCCGCCACGAGAAAGGCGACACCTTCAGCGAGGTCTACCTCAGTTACCTGAGCAGTCCAAAGGGTGTTCGCATCCCAGCCAGCGAGTTCTTCACCCCGTTTCCACCCGACCTCAAGTTCGGCTACCGACGCGACACCCACAAGACGCCGGAGCATTTCATTCGCGCGTACCACTTGCGGGACAAGACAACGGGCAAAGATGGCCCCTGGCTGGCGGGTCTGACGCTTTCCCCTGCCGTCGTCTATGAGGCGTGGTGCAGCCAACGCCCCGGCGGAATCATTGTCATGATCGAGGAGATCCACGGCAAGCCAGTAAAAGCCGGCGATTCCTTTAGCGCAGCCCACGTGGTAGGCTACTTCGACACCATCAAGGAAATGCACAGGTTGTACGCTCGGCACAAGGGCCACACCGCTCTGGCCATTGACGCTTCCGGCTGGCGACTGGTGAAGTAGGATTGAGGCCGGAGATTCCTCGTCATGACAACGCTGTTGCTGGGGCTGGCGGCATCCAGTCTTGGGCTCCCTGGAACCGTCACACCTGACGAGATGGCCGAGGTTCGTTGATGGGTAGCAGCCAAGCTCGAGGGTGCTCCGCCGGCAGAATCATCGCGATGGGGCTTGGTCGTTCTGGCCAACTTCGACGAGCTGTGCAAGAACACCCCGATGGGTCGCCTGCTGACCATCGGCAGGACGGAATACGCCCGCGGCGTGTTCTGCCACACGGTCAGCAGAATCTCCGTATGTTTGCCCGGCCCGGGCAAAGCGTTGACTGCGGTGGTCGGTGTGGACAGCAATCCACAGACAAAACCGGGGCGCGGCAGCATCGTGTTCTCAGTGGTGGTCAAAGGTCAGGAGGCTTTTCGCTCGAAGATCATGAAGGAGGGGACCGTGCCCGAGCACGTCAAGGTCGATCTGGACGGCGCGACGGATTTTCTGCTGGAAGTCGGCGACGCCGGCGATGGCATCACGTGCGGCTAGGACACTTGACTAACGCCCGTCGACTGATAGGCAATTGACCAGTAGGTATCCTCGGTCCGTCTTCTTGAAGAGAAGCTCCACCTTTGCGGCTGGCAATCGCCATGTTTCCATCTCCGCAGCCTTCGCGCCAGTCTTCTCGATGGACAGAGATGAGGTTGGCGCTGGCAGAGAGACGCATCGACCATCAGCCGACTTCACACCGCGCAGGCGCCACCTGTTGTTTCGGAGCCACTCCTCCGGAGACCCGTCAATCAGACCGCCGACGACGAACGGATCGGTTTCGGGGCGAACCTCCTTGGGATGCTTGATACCGTAGATCTGGAGAAACCGGTCAGGAGCGGGTGGTGGCCCTTCGAACCATAGAGAGTACCCTGCTGCGGCCATCTCTTCTTTCACCTGCCGCGGGTCGATCTGCCTGTGATGGCTCGCCTCCCGCCGGCTCAGTGGCCGAGTCGCTACTCGATCCAGGATGTAGACACACCCATCCGGGCGTAATCTCTCCCGGAGTGTGGCCAGCAGGATGTTCCCTTGAAACAGCAGGTGATAGCTGTCCAGAAAGAAGACTACATCGATCGGCTCGGTGCTCAGGCCCGGATCACCGTTCGTCGTCAGGACACAAGGCATGGACAGTCCGAGAGGAAGCGACGGCCGTTCGTCTTTCTGCGTCGCCCACTCCTCGAGCACGATATCCAGGCCCCGCCCGGTCGAGCGCTGCATAATCGGGAGCATCAGCTCGCGGGCCTGGCCCATCGCGATGAAGACCGGCCGCTCATATGGACGGCTCAAAGGCATGAATTGCCCAGCTATCTCCTGAATTGGCAGCCGAAGGATGGGATCGGGGTCGCCGCCGGGCACCTTGATTCCCTTGGGACGCTGGAAGATGAGAACAAACGGCTCAAGCGACTCGCAGCAGTCCTCGGCGCAGCCAACAACCCGAAAACCCTCCTCGCGGGCTTCACGAACTACGGTCGTCTCACCCGTCCAATGGTGCTTATCCTTCCGCTCTTCGCGAGGTGCCCAGTCCTTCAATGTGCCCGGCTCGCGATCGACCACGACGAGATATCCTCCAGGTTTCAGGGCCCGCCAGATGGCCCGAAGCATCTCACGGGGTTTGGAAAAGTGGTGGTAGACGTAGCGCATGTAGGCCACGTCAAGCGCCTCGATCTGGCCGAGGTCGTCAACCTGCCCCCGCACGGCCCGGACCTGCGAAAGCCGTTTCTCCTTGGCCTTGTCCTTCAGTGATTTCACCAGTTCATCGGTGATCTCCTCGGCATAGACGACTCCCGAACGACCGACAATCTCGGCAAACACCCAACTGTCCTGCCCATTGCCGGCCCCTATGTCGGCGACCACATCTCCTTTACCTAGCCCCAACCGGGCTGCAACTGACCGCACCGCCGCTGCCCGGTCTGCCGGCCTGGTCGGGGCGGGCCGTGTTGCCTGGGCTCCGGCTGGGCCGGTCGTGTTCTTGCCCTGCGACGCGGCTTGTGACGTGGTGCCTGCGGATGTTGCTTCGACTGAAGCAAGCAGCAGCATGCTCCCTGTCAGAAAGACCCGAATCCCGAGAGCTGGACGTGCTGTTGCCGAGTTGTATCGACGTCGGGGTCCCCTATCACCATCGATCGCTCGCTGCCGATTCCTCGACATATCCGTTCTCCTTGCCCGAGACAGCCTACTCCGTTCTGCGGTGGAATCTTCCGTCCGCGATCATCCGTCCTGTTCTCTCCTTGGTCAACCAGCCGGTTCGGACCGTCCGGAAGCTGTCGAACGCAGGGACATAGGGCTTGATGTCCAACAACGGGGTACCATCGAGGATGTCGAGATTCCTGATATGCAGGACGTGCCTCTCGATGCGTACGAGTTCAACACAGGAAAGGCCGATGGGATTGGGGCGAGCCGGAGCCCTTGTCGCGAACAAACCGTGTTCGCGCGTGTCCCGGTAGGGAATCACCCGCATTCGCGGACTGCCTGATCGATGGCACCAATACAGCAGCCAGATCCGGTCGAATCCTTCCAGGTCAGCCAGTCCCTCGACGAAGGGCGCGCAGATCTCGACCGTACCTTCTGTTCCTTCCGCATAGACGAATTGGATCGGAGTTCCCGTCGCTTGGGTATAGGGCGAGTGGATGACGCCGATGCTTTGCATTTGCAGAGCCATGGTCGCGCTCGTGCGTGCCGCCCACCCGCTGTTCATCAACTTAAAGTCTGCGGACCCATGCGGCAACCGGCCTGATGATTTCACGCCTGAGCGAAGAACAGCCGGCAGAAGCAGTGGCCGTCCTTCGCGATCTCGTCGAGCCATTCCGGGCACGGGCAAGCCTTGTCCATCCCCTTCTGCGCCGGTTTGTGTTGCTGCTTGCAGGGGCAGATCCACTCCCCGACCGCGTGGTAGTTCTCGGCCATCAAGCCAACCACCTTCTGGGCCCTGGCCTCGTCTGGATTCAGCCTCAAGCCCGTCTCTGCGGCGATCTTTGTGAGCCTGCGGAGGTTCTTCTCGTAGCTAGGCGACATGCGCGTTTCTCCTTCTGCCCAGATCACTCAAACTGGACCCGCATTCCGCTCGCACATTGGAAACATCGATACGGCAATTCCTGATACAACCTGACCATCGGGCCGAAGCCGGTACAGTGGGCGAGGCCGATTCGCTGCACCGCAAGATCACGAAGCCTCTGGGTAGTTCGATCCAAGCGTCGCTCGTTCGCGTTCAGCAGATGCATGCCGCCGAGAACAGCGTGGATCCGATCTTCTCCAGTCGATGCACAGACGTAGTCCAGCGTGTTCGCGACGCCGGCATGGGCGCAACCCAGTCATACGACGATGCCGTTACCGGTCTTCACGTAGAGGGCCTGGTCGTCGATGATCGCATCTGGTTCGGTGAGCGACTCGTCGAGGAAGAACGACCCGCCGGTGTCCTCATAATCGTGGTGCCGCGGGATCTGGCCGGTAAGCCAGACTCCTTCACTCAACTCCACCGGATTGGCGCGAGTCGAGAAGATGTGTCCTACGCGCGACGCGAGCCATTCAAGGGACTCGACCGGCGAGCGGACAGACCTCGCCCCGCCTTGAGGCTCGCTCACGAAACGATCGCGGAACGCAGCAAGATGTGCGTAGATGGTGGCCCGACTGAAGGCCGGCAGCGCGGTCAACAAGCCTCCGGTATGATCGTAGTGGCCGTGACTCAACACGACATCGTCAGCTGTGGACAGGTCAATACCGAGCTTGGCGGCGTTGTGAGCGAGGACCATACCCTGGCCAGTGTCAAAGAGAATCCGCCGGTTATCAGCCTCGACCCAGAGCGCCAAACCGTGTTCCGCCAGCAGGCCACCTCGGATAACAGTGTTCTCCGCGAGGACCGTGATTACTAATCGCCTGACCACGAGAAGTCATCACCTCTGTGAATGGACGATCGGCTCCTCAGCCTCTTCTTGGTTTCAGAGCTGCGGCGAACAGACGGGTCGATTCTCCGCCGAATCGAGGTCCGATTCGCAGGCCAGGTCTCCGCAGGCCGAATCCCAGAAGGTCGCTTTCGCGGTGGTGCGGATGTCCCCGTTCTGAGCGACCTCGGATTCGAGGTAGTAGAGCGGCGGCTGGGCGTCCACGATCCGCGCCCGAACGGTGGCCGGCACGCCGACGGTCACCGCACGGTGATAGCGAATGGCGAGCTTCGCGGTTAGTCCGGCAACGTTTCTGGCGAAAAGGCAATGGGTCATCGCGGCATCGAGCAACATGGCGGTGACACCGCCATGCATGCGGTCGGGATAGCCCTGGAACGTCGCCCCGCAATCGAACTCGGCGATGACGCTCCCGTCGGCTTGCCGCTGGAAGCGCAGACCCAGACCGTCCGGCCGGTCGCTGCCGCACACCAGGCACGAGGGATGGCACTTGCGGCTGAGGTCAGTGATCACAGATGTTGTCACCGGCTTTCAGGTTCCCCGACAGGTAGGCGGCGACGATCTCGTCAGGATCACCGTCGGGAGCGCCGACAATGACCTCGACTCCGTTCTCCATGAACAGCTGCTGTGCCCGCTGGCCCATGCCACCGGCAATGACGGCATTCACGCCCTTTTCGTGGAGCCAGCGGGGCAGCACGCCCGGTTCATGGGGTGGTGGAGTCAGGTACTCCCTTCGCAGCGTTCTCTTGGCCGCGGGGTCCACTTCGTGAATGACGAACTGCGAGCAGTGCCCGAAGTGCAAGCATAGACGGCCATTGGCGACCGGCACGGCAATCTTCATGAGTTGCTCCTCTCGACAATCACTGAATAACAGTCAATTCGATTCGTCCGGCTCGAGTACGATCGAGCACGGCTTGTATGATGGGCTGGAAGGTCGAGCTACCGGCGCCGGCGGTATCAGCGAGAGAATAGCCGGTATCGCCGCGAGAAACGACGGCCGGGTCGAGGGGCACTCGGCCCAGGTACGGTACACTCATCTCCAGCGCCAATGTCTCGCCCCCGCCGGTCTTGAAAACGTCAATGTGATGACCACATGACGGACAAACCAAGCCGCTCATGTTCTCGACGATGCCCAGGACGGGCAGGCCGACGGCTCGGCAGAAACTCACCGATCGGCGCACGTCGCTGACGGCCAGATCCTGTGGTGTCGTGACCAGTACGGCGACGGCCGGCTTGCCCACGAGTTGGGCAACGGCCAGCGGCTCGTCTCCCGTCCCGGGAGGCGAGTCCACGACCAGATAGTCCAGCCGTCCCCAGGCCGTGTCCCGCAGGAACTGCTGAATGACGCCGTACTTCATTGGACCACGCCAGATCACCGCGTCCTTAACGCTGTTCAGAAGAAAACCGATGGACATCACCCTGAGGCCTTCCATCACCTTGAGCGGCTGCAACTCGCTCTCGACGATGTGAACTCCCTGGTCCACGAGCCTCAGAAGCTGCGGGACGCTCGGGCCGTGAATGTCGACGTCGAGGAGGCCGACGGAGAAACCCGCCCGCGCCAGTCCGAGGGCCAAGTTCACCGCCACGGTGCTCTTGCCGACTCCGCCCTTGCCGGACATGACCACGATCTTCTGGCGGATCTGATTCATCCGTTCAGTGAGCATCGCTTCTTCGAGCTGTCGACGGTTCTCGTCGGCTTCGGTCGTATGAGAACAGGTCTGGCTCATTCAGGTGGATCCGTCATTCTGTCGTCTCATCCCCGGAACAACCGGACCGGGGACCCGGTATCGCTGAATCCCGCCTACGCTTGGTGCCCGCTCACGTCCGGCGACAAGGCCTGCTTCAAGGAGCCGGACTTGAACCGGGCCACAGCCTCACTCACGGTGCCGGAGGGGGTGGTGTAGACAGCCACGCCGCCGGCCATGAGCGTCGAGAACGCCTTCGGTCCGACATGGCCGCTGATCACCACCTTGCCCCCAAGGTCGACGACCCGCTTGCCGGTCTGAATTCCCGCTCCCTGGGGACTGTTAAGATTGATGGCATTGCTCACTGCGGTGTGTTCGCCCGTCTCGGTGTCCACCACCAGAAGGTAGTGGGCGCGGCCGAAGTGGGGGTCGACGGGTGCGTCCATCTCCGGATGCTGGGCCGTCACGACGATGCGCATTGGATTCCTTTCGTTCTCAAGGCAACGATCGCTCTCCGTGCATGCGACGTTCCATCGGGGGCCGCCCGCGTCCAGGTAATGCGTAAATCCTTTTTTTGAAGATGTTTATGATGCCATTTGGGTTTCGTGCGGCCGCACCGACGGCGCGAACAAGGCGGGATTGTATTGCAGAGTGCAATTCTACCGGCGATGGTTCCGGCCGTCGGTCGGCGGCAAGTCGATCTTCAGGGTCTTGAGCTTGCGGAACAGGGTGCTGGGGTCGATGCCCAGGTCGCGGGCGGCCTTTCGGCGGTTGCCCTGATGTCGCCGCAGGGCCTCGGCGATCAGCAGTCGTTCCATCACCGCCAAGGAGGTGGGGCTGCCGACCTCGCCGGCTGGGTGACCGGGAGCCGCACGCAGCTCGGGCGGCAGGTGGTGGAGTTCGATCACCCCGCCGCGGCAGAGCACAAATGCCTGCTCGATGATGTTCTCGAGTTCACGGACGTTGCCCGGATACTCGTGTTCCATCAGCCGGGCGAGGACTTCGTTCGACACGCCGACGATGTCTTTGCCCTGCAATCGGTTGAACTTGGATACCAGACGATCAATGAGCAGGGGGATATCCTCGCGACGCTGGCGCAGGCTGGGCAGTTTGAGGTGGACCACGCGGATTCGGTAATACAGGTCCTCCCGGAATCTGCCCGCGCGGACCAGCTTGAGGAGATCCTTGTTGGTGGCAGCCAGGACGCGGACATTGACTTCGACTGACTCGAGTGAACCCAGGGGTTCGATAGACCTCTCCTGGAGGACGCGGAGCAGGCGGACCTGCATCGCCTGAGAGATGTCGCCGATCTCGTCGAGAAAGATGGTTCCACCGTCGGCCAGCGCGAACCGGCCGGGCTTGTCCTTGCGGGCATCCGTGAAAGCGCCTGCTTTGTGGCCGAAAAGCTCGGATTCCAGCAGCGTGTCCGGCAAGGCCGCACAGTTGATGGCCACAAACCGCTTCTTCCTGCGGCGTGACAGATTGTGAATCGCGCGGGCGAACAACTCCTTGCCCGTCCCGCTGGCTCCCTCGATCAGGACGGTGCTGTCCGTCTCGGCGATCTGGGGAAGCACCTGAAACAGGCTGGTCATGGCCGGACTTCGGCCGACAATATCCTCGAACGTGTAACGCGCCTCGAGTTCCTTTCTCAGCTGCTCGATCTGGCTGAGATCCTGGAACGTTTCCACGCCTCCGATGACCGTCCCGCCGGCGTCCTTGAGCAGGGCGGTGGAAATCCGAATCGGGATCCGTTGCCCGGTGTCGCTCACGATGTGGGCGGTGGCGTTCACGATCGGTTTGCCGGTAGTCAGGGTGCGCCGCAAGACGCAGGCGCTCTCACAAATGCTGGCCCGGAACACCTCGCAGCATGGTCGGCCCAGGGCGTCCTGCCGGTCGATGCCGGTGATCCGCTCGGCCGCCTGATTGAAGGCCGTGATCCGCCATTCGAGGTCAACAGTGAAGACGCCCTCATTGATCGAGTCGAGAATGACACTCTGCGATTCGGGCAACTTGGCCGCGCTCACCAGGTAAGCCTCCAGGGCAAGACTCTGCCGTCAGGATGATAGTGCCAGATATGCAAACTGCAATACCTGAAATGGGGCAGTCATTGCATTCTGCTACATAATCCCGGCTTGACCGCAGGAACCCATAAGGCCATAACCATTTAAAATATAAGTTTTTATATCGATAGCGCGATTCGATGGTCTCTTGGCACACCGCGTGTGTTCTCTCAACCGACGATGAGAATGGTCATCCCCCAATGGCAGGATCGCGTGTCCCCCGTTTTCGACGTGGCGGCCAATCTGCTGCTGATCGATGTGGAGGAGAGTCGCGAGATCGGGCGGCAGGAGGTCGCTCTGCCGGCGACCAACGATCCCGCCAGGCGAGCCCACCAGGTTGCCCAACTCCAGGCGAGCATTCTCATCTGCGGGGCGATCTCCTGGCCCCTTGAGACGGCCTTGAACGCGGCTGGGGTGCAGGTGATCTCTCAGATCTGCGGACAGGTGAATGACGTGATTCAGAGCTTCCTGATCGGCGACCTGGCGAACGATGCGTTTCGCATGCCCGGCTGTTGCCGGCGACGGAGGTTTCGAGGGGGGCGCGGTGGCGGTTGTTCGCGGGAGAACGAACCGCAGCGTGCGGGAGAGCGAGGAACACGGCAGCGGCGGATGCACAGGCATCGCCGGGAGCTCTGACACTGAGGAAATGGCGTGGATCGGAGCGGTCACGGGGTGACCGCATCGAGACCCGGATGAACAACGAGAAACCCTGAATGGAGATTCAGACATGCCAGCAGGCGATGGAACCGGACCGATGGGAATGGGGCCGATGACCGGCCGAGGTGCGGGCTACTGCACGGGGTACACCATGCCCGGATTCATGAATCCGATGCCCGGGCGCGGCCGGGGCATGGGAGGTTTCGGCCGGGGACGAGGTGGCGGTCGCCATGGGTGGCGGCACCAGTACTACGCGACCGGCCAGCCGTTCTGGGCCCGCGAAGAAGTCCCCGGCGTCGTACCTCTGGGCCCCGCACCGGCACCGGCCGACGAGGTGCAGATGCTGAAGAACCAGGCTGGCCATCTCGAGCAGACCCTGGAGCAGCTTCGGCAGCGCATCTCGGCGCTGGAGTCAGAGCAGGCGAAGAAGGACTGAGATCGGGCGAAGCAGACGGGGCGTCGCGCTCGGGCAGGGGAGCCGGGGTGAACGTGGCTCCTCCCATCCGATTCGGCGGGAAGGCCTGCGGTCTGAGGGCACACCGACCCGCTTGGCCGGGGCTTCCTCGCTGGCGCTTCGCCGCCTGTGGAGAGCGCGTGCGAACCTACCTCGACTGTGTACCGTGTTTCATCGGCCAGGCGCTAGACTCCGCCCGCCGCCGCACCGACTCTCCGACCATCCAAGAGCAGCTGCTTCGCGAGGCCCTGACTCTGGCCTCCAAGCTGTCCTTCGCAAAGCCGCCGCCGATCATGGGACGCCTCCTCCACCGACGACTCCGTGAACTGACCGGGCAGCCGGATCCGTACAGAACTGCCAAGCACAAGGCCAATCAGTTTGCTTTGCGGCTCTATCCGGAATTAAAGGAGCTGGTGATCCAGTCCGAGGATCCGCTAGGCGCGGCCGCCAAGTTCGCCATTGCCGGAAACGTGATTGATCTCGGGGTGAAGACGGGCTTGACCCAGAACGATGTTCGTTCCTCAATCCAAGAAGCGATCGAAGGGCATCTGGAGCCCGAGGCCCTCGAAGACTTCCGCCAGGCGGTGAAGTCCGCAGGCGACATCCTCTATCTGGCCGACAACGCGGGCGAGATTGTCTTCGACTGCCTGCTCATCGAACAGATGCCGCCCGGCAGCGTCACCGTCGCGGTCAAGGCGGGCCCGATCATCAACGATGCAACACGGGAGGACGCCGAAGCCGCCGGTCTGACAGACCTCGTCGAGGTAATCGACAGCGGCGACGATGCCCCGGGTACGGTTCTGGATCTGTGCAGCCCCTCGTTTCGCCGACGATTCGATGCCGCACATCTGGTCATCGCCAAGGGGCAAGGCAACTACGAAACGCTCAACGAATGCCGACATCGCAATCTGTTCTTCCTGCTCAAGGCGAAATGCGGCGTCATCGCGAGGGATCTCGGATGTCGCGTGGGCGAGATGGTTGTGCGGAGACACGAGACCTTCGCGCCGCACCACACGCGGAATCTCGGCGAAAGTCTCACTTGAGAAGCGGAGGAAATACTCTCGTGAGGACGTCGATGGCGGCCATGTTCGCATCGCTGGATGCCCGAGAGGTCGAGATGCTCGGCCATCGTGGACGGCTCATCATCATGGATCGGAGGAGACGAGCACCATGAGAATCCTTGTGGCCAGCGGCAAAGGCGGTACCGGCAAGACGACCGTGGCGACGAACCTGGCTCATGTGGCGTCGCTTGATGGCCACACCGTCGCCTACGTCGACTGCGACGTCGAGGCTCCGAACGGGCACCTGTTTCTCAAGCCGGATTGGACGGTTCGCCGGCCGGTGACACGTCCTGTGCCGCAGGTGGACGAAGCCAAGTGTACACACTGTGGACGGTGCCACGAGGCCTGTCAGTTCAGCGCGATCGTCCCCTTGGGTGTGACCGTCCTAATCTATGCGGAGTTGTGCCACGGCTGCGGAGGGTGTGTTCTGGCCTGCCCCAGCGGGGCCATCTCGGAATTGCCCCGGACCATCGGCGTCCTGGAGATGGGCTGGTCGGCCGATGTCCAAGTCACTCAGGGGTTGCTCAATGTCGGCGAGGCGATGAGCACTCCTCTCATCCGCCAGGTCAAGAGGGCGTCACCGCGGGCCGACCTGACCGTGATCGACGCACCACCCGGGACGAGCTGCCCGGTCATCGAGGCCACTCGAGGTTCGGACTACGTTCTGCTGGTCACCGAGCCGACGCCCTTCGGGCTGAATGATCTGACACTGGCGGTTGAGATGGTACGGGTTCTCGATCTCCCGCTTGGGGTCGTGGTGAATCGTGCCGCCGCCGGAGTCTCGCTCATTCGCGATTACTGCCGAGACGAGAGCATCCCGGTCCTGGCCGAGATTCCGGATGACCGCGCTATCGCTGAGGCATACTCCCGCGGCCAATTGGCTTCGTCGGTCTCGGCGCAGTACCGAGCCATGTTCGCGGATCTGGCCCGATGTCTCGCCAAGGTCGTGGAACAAACGGCCTCCGGCTCGCCGGTAGCCCAAGGGAGCCATCCATGAAGGAACTGGTCATCATCAGCGGCAAGGGCGGGACGGGCAAGACCAGCGTGGCGGCGTCCTTTGCCGCGTTGGCCGATCGCCCCGTGATCGCCGACTGCGATGTGGACGCGGCTGACCTGCACCTGCTTCTCTCTCCTCAGGTTCGCGAACGTCACGAATTCCGCTGTGGACATGAGGCGACGATTCGACAGGAATTGTGCATCGGTTGCGGCCTATGTCTGACTCACTGCCGTTACGGAGCGGTGGTCCGGGCGTCGGACGCCGGCCTGGTTCCGACGGGTCGCGTGCCCAGCGCCAACTGCGAAGACTGCGACTCCTGCGAACGGTCGTGCCCGGCCAAGGTGCTGGACATGATCAGAGCCATGAGGGAGGCCGGTGGCGATATGGAGGTGGGCGCCTACGCGATCGACCCCGTGGCCTGTGAAGGATGCGGCGTGTGCGTTCGCGTGTGCCCGACTCAGGCTATCGGGTTCCGGGAGCGCGTGTGCGGCGAATGGATGATCTCCGACACCCGCTGCGGGCCGCTGGTCCATGCACGTCTCGGTATCGCCGCGGAGAACTCTGGCAAGTTGGTCTCCACGGTTCGCACGGAAGCCCGGCGGGTTGCCGAAGAGCAGGGCTGCTCACTCATCATCGTGGACGGCCCTCCGGGCATCGGATGCCCGGTTATCGCATCCATCACCGGCGCCGCTTTCGTCCTGGCGGTCACTGAGCCCACCCCCAGCGGCGAACACGACCTGAAACGCGTCGCCCAGCTCACTCGCCACTTCGACATGCCGCTGGCCGTGTGCGTGAACAAGTGGGACCTGAACGCCGAAATGTCGAACCGCATCGAAGCGTATTGCCGCGACGAGTCGATCGCGCTGGCCGGGAGAGTCCGTTACGACCCGGTATTCACTCACGCCCAGGTCCGGGGCCGCACCGTCGTGGAAGCGGTGAACGGCGGCGTTGCGGAAGATGTCCGAGGACTCTGGGTGGCCGTGAGAACAGAACTGGAGAGAGGCGCGCACGGCGCCACCTGAGCGTCGAACATGGCACATGACTACCTGAAGAAGTCCATTGAGAAGCAGACCGGGCGGGCAAGCGCCGCCCTGGTGATGACGCTGATGGGCGGCGTCCTGGTCGTCAATTCCTTCATCGCTCAGCGAATCTTCGCTGAACCAACCGACCAGCCCAACTCGCTCAATCCCTACGCGGCGTTCCTCGCACTGGCCGGAGCGGTCCTGCTTGGCACCCCGATGATCAAGCATGCCCTTGTCCACCTCTGGCGCGGGGCATCGCACATGGATGAGCTTGTCGCGCTGGCCCTTGTCGCTGCCATTGCGATCGGCAAGTACCAGGAGGCCGGCGTCATCGCGTTCTTCGTTCTCATCGGAAACCTGATCGAGACGCGCACCGCGCTCGGTGCACGTGCCTCGATCGAATCGCTGATCCGGTTGACTCCAACGCGGGCAAGCCGCGTGAATCCCGATGGGCGGAAGGAGGAGATAGACGTCGCGGGGCTCAGCACGTTGTACGTCGTGCGGAACGGTCGTTGCATCGGCTGGGTCGGGCTCGAAGATCGCACCCGTCCGGAGGCGCGGGCGGCGATAGATGAATTGCGCGAGCTCGGGGTTCGCGTGTTGGCGATGGTAACAGGAGACCGTTGGTCGGTTGCGCGGCGGGTCGGCCGGGAGATGGGCTGCACGGATGTGCAGGCCGAGGTGCTCCCCAATCAGAAGCTCGCGCTGGTGGATCAGCTCAAGGGCATGGGTCATCGTGTTGCGGTTGTTGGAGATGGTGTGAACGACGCACCCGCCTTGGCGGCGGGCCACCTTGGCATCGCCATGGGGGCGGCCGGAAGCGATGTTGCCATCAACTCCGCGAGCATCGCCCTCATGAACAACGACCTCAGCCGACTTCCGTTCCTCATACGGCTCTCGCAGGCGACTACCCGCGTAATCCGACAGAACCTGCTCTTCGGTATCGCCTATATCACGACCCTCGAGGTGCTGGCTGCTTTGGGTTATCTGCCGGCCATGCTGGCCGCTATTCTGCATACCTCGGCTAGCGCGATCGTCATATTCAATTCGGCCAGACTGGTGCGATTCGGCGAGCATCTGCAGACACGGACGGTGACGCCGTCGCCTCGCTGCCGCCAACGCTCCTTGAACAGCGCCCGGCCACGGGTCAGTGTGCCGTCCAGCGTTCTGCATCGCCACCCCGCACTTCCGCAGGAGGCCGTGCGGTGAAAAACGTCTTCGGACCGGTACCGTCGCGCCGACTTGGCCGCTCGCTGGGGATTGACGTCGTTCCCTTCAAAACGTGTTCGTACGACTGCATCTACTGCCAGCTTGGCCGAACTACCTGCAAGACCGTCGAGCGACACGAATGGCTGCGATGGGAGCCGTTGCTGGAAGAACTCAACCGGAGTCTCGATACTCGCCCCGACTACATCACGTTCAGCGGCTCGGGCGAGCCCACACTGCACGCCGGACTAAGCGAACTGATCGATCGAGTCAAATCGGTTACGTCTATTCCGATTGCGGTTCTGACGAACGGCTCGTTGCTCTGGCGTGCGGATGTCCGGCGCGACCTCCAGCACGCAGATCTCGTCATCCCGTCGCTCGACGCCGGTGATGACCTCCGTTTTCGATGCATCAACCGTCCGCATGAGTCGCTGGCGTTCGAACAGGTAGTGGAAGGACTGGTCGCATTCCGGGAGGCTTTCAGTGGTCACTACTGGCTTGAAGTGCTCGCTGTATCGCCCTGGACATCCGGCCGCGAGCAGATGGAGAGTATTGCCGGATGGGCCGGGAAGATCCGGCCCGATCGGGTCCAGCTAAACACGGTCACCCGCCCGCCGTCGGATCGCTGTGCCGCACGGGTTCCACGCGAGCAACTGATCCGTCTGGCGGAGTTGTTCGAGCCGCGTGCGGAGGTTATTGACGACTACGCTCAGCCGTCCCGGGATGAGCAGGCGGGATATGGTGCCGAGCGGATCCTGGATACGCTCTACCGTCGCCCTTGTACCATTGAGGATGTCATAGCGGCACATGCTCTTCATCGAAGCGCAGTGATCAAGTATTTGGATGCGCTGTTGTGTGACGGACTCGTGGAACGCGTCACCACTGGATCGGATATCTACTACAAAGCAGCCCGTCCCCCAGGAACGAGGCGCAGCGGCCCAGCGGCGCGGGAGGACGTGTCGTGAAGATTGTCGGTATCTGTTGCAGCCCCCGCAAAGGTCAAACCACCTTCCAAGCGATGCAGGTCTGCCTTGAGGCTGCTCTGACGCAGGACGGGACCATCACAACGCAATTGATCGAGTTGGCCGGGCTGGACATCCGGCCCTGCCATGCCTGTGGCGAGTGCAAGAACCGGCTGGCATGTCCCATCGAGGATGATGTCGCCTCCCTCGTGCCCATCCTGTCAGATCCGGACGTTGCCGCGATGATCATCGGCACGCCGGTATACTTCGGGACGATGACCGCCCAGTGCAAGGCTTTCATTGACCGCTGCGTCATGTTCCGGCGTAATGGGTGGCTTTTCCGCAACCGGGTGGGCGGCGTGCTGGCCGTGGGCGGCGTTCGTAACGGCGGCCAGGAACTGACGATCCAGGCTGTGCAAGCGGCTATGTTGTGTCACGACATGATCTGCGTCAGCGACGGCCAACCGACAGCGCACTTCGGCGCAACGGTGTTCAGCGGTGCTGAGGGTGGAGTTGAACGCGATGATTTCGGCTTGCAGACCGCCCGCCACCTTGGAAGGCGCGTGGCCCAGCTTGCCACAGCGATCAGGAGGTCACCATGAGACACAAACGGATAGTGGCTTTTGGAGGCTGTGTATTGGTCGCGATGGCGGGTTGCCTGCCCTGGCCGGAGGCGACGCCGTCGAGCGATACAGCCAAGCCGGTGGGGTTGATTCAGTTGATCGAGTTCGAGGACATTCAAGGGCTCAGGAATTGGGGGTACGAACTGCAGCAGCGGGGCATGAAGGCGCTGGCGTTCATCCAGAAGAATATGCTCGATGAGTATCCTACCGAGATCAAATGGCTGGCGGACCAGGGGCACGAAATCGCCGGTGGATATGCCGAGCTGGCGATGTGGGATGTCGCCTACGAGACCCAGCTGCAGATCATGACCGAGACGAAGACTCTCGTCGAACAGGTGACCGGAAAGCCAATGCGGGTCTTCGGGTCAAAGTACTTCGCCTACGACGAGAACACACTGAAGGCTGCCGACGCGTTAGGCCTCGACTACATCCTGGCCCGAGGAACCAGCGATGTCGAGGTCATCGTCTACGATCCCGACGAATACGAGTGCGATATCATCTCCGTCAGCAACGTGACCTTCGAGGATATGGGCCGGGGCAGCCTTTGCGATTACTCGCTGTGGGCAAGGGGCTCCACGGCCGAGGAATTCAAGCAGGTCATCGAGCAATCCATCGCCAAGATGCCCAAGCGGATCATGTTCGCCTCCCACACCTACCTCGGCGGCATGAAACAGGCATGGTGGGATGTGTATGACTGGCTGCTTGATGCCAGGGAGATTCGGTGGGCAGCCGACTTCGACGAGTGGCTGAAACCAGAGAACGGAGTCTGTCTGCGGCTGCCGATGAGCTTGATTCCGATCAACCGTGAAGTACAGTATACGACGCCAGCGCCGACGACGCCGCTGGATGAGCTGGCGGATGTGGATCAGATGTACAACCCTTGTAGTGTCCCGTGAGACGATACCTTGGATGGCTGCTGTCTGCCTGGACCGCATGCCTGATGAGCAGCGGATGCGCCCCTCCGTCCTCGAAGGAGACGTCGGCCGGCAGAGATACGCTCATGATCTTCCACAACGGCATGGGGTCGATGTGCCTGGACGCATTGGACTGGCTCGCGGACGTGCAGTCGGCGCATCCGGATTTGGTCATCGAGGAACACTTGACGACCGATTCGGCCGGTCTTGCCTACTTCCAGGAGCTGACGGCTCAGTACGAGCAGAGCCAGGGGGTCTCGACGAGCTTCGGCTACCTGCCCGTCATCTTCTTCCAGGGACAGGCGTTCTCCGGTTTCAATGACCAGGTGCAGCAGGCCCTGGCAGGACTCATCGACGAAGTCAGCGCCCCGCTTTCGTGACGGGGCAGTAGTGACATATCTGCGCGCGGGAGGTTCGGGTGTCCAGGACGTCCGACGCAGGAGGCCACGTGACTATGCCTGTTGATCCACGGAAGCGTGACGTTGCCGTTGAGTACATCGGTTACGTACGGCTCAGCGTCTTGCTGCTTCTGCTGGGCGGAATCGCATGCGCGAGACCAGCAACCCGAATCGACAGCCACCCGCCGCCGCGCATCGCGGGATAGGACCCGCCAGGACCGCCGGAATCTGCCCTTGCCGCCGCGATCCCGCCGCGTTGGGCATCCGGGGGCAGGAGGGTGATGCTCCCGGGCCCTCCTCTCGATTCCCCCGGCTGCCCGTGCCGTCGCCACGGCCGTCAAGCGGGGTCACGACTCCTCCCGGGTCAGGGTTAGCCAGGGACCGAGCATTCCGGCTCGGCATCTTGATGTTTGCCGCCGTCCTGGCGGGCTCGGCTGGTGCCGGCATTCCGACGGGCGCATCGAGCGACCAGCAAGTACTCGCCGAGAGCAATAGTCGCTTCGTTTTCTCGCGCCACACCCGGCTCAGTCCCGATCACCCACCCATCGAGTCGGCGGCCTTGCGCCAAGCACGATCCTGAGGAGTACGAGCGTCGGCAGCAGAGCGACTTCCTGGCCGACACGAACCACGATGGCGAACATCTGGACTTCCACTCACTCAGGCATACCTGCGGAGCATGGTCGGCCATGACGGGGGCGCACCCCAAGGCCGTGCAGTCACTCATGAGGCATTCCAGCATCACCCTGACCATGGATACCTACGGTCACCTGTTCCCAGGTCAGGAGGCGGAAACGGTCGCTCGCTTTCCGGCCATGCTCGGCGACCAGCCCCATGAACTGCGGGCCACCAGCACATACGGTTCGGCAAAAGCGCTGTCAGACGGCGTCCAGCAGTATCCCCAGCAGTTGGGGAGCGATTTCGGGCAGGCCGATTCTGGACTGTGCGAGAAAATCACAGGCGGCACGGAAATCTACGAGAATCCTAAGGCATTGCCAGGTAAGGCCTTGTGCGCCTCAGTGCGGGTCGATGCGGGTCAGGACGGAGACAGCCACCGGCCGGATTCGAACCGGCGACCTGCGGTTTACAAAACCCAACTGATTCTGTCGTAAACAATTGTCCACAAAAGAGTTGCGACGATCGAAAGGAGCGGCTCGGGGCCGCGTTTGCGCGGCTCCGGGAGACGGACGCTGCCTTGGCGGATGTGCTGACGCGTTGGGAACAGATGCCCTCACGAACACGGGCTGCGATCGGGGTCATCGCCCGACTCAGCCGTCCGGAGGCACTCGCAGAATGACAAGCTGGACATCGGGGCAATGTTTACTAAAATACATGTGTTAAATGCGTTTTCAACGAGCCGATTTTAATGATGATGGTCACCGAGAACGACATCCTGGAACGTCTTCCCGATCTCCTGGCTGAGCTGGCGGGCCTGCCGGTGAAAAGTGTCCGGCAGGGGGAGAACGCCGATCTCCTGCTGCGCCTCGGGTCGCACCCGCTGGCCGTGGAGGTTAAGACCAACTCCCGAGCCGGCGTGGTCGCCCAGGCGGCCGAGAACGCTCGCCGGGCCGCCAGCAAAGGGAAGCCGGCGGCGATTCCGTTGGTTGCAGTCCCCTTCATGGGCGAGGTCGGCCGCAAAATCTGCCAGGAACATGGTGTGAGTTACGTGGACCTGTCCGGGAACGCGGATATCAACGCACCCGGTCTGCGCATTCATGTCGCCGGCAAGCCCAACCTGTTCGTGCAACGGGGTCGGCCGTCTTCCGTATTCGCACCCAAGAGTTCTCGCCTAGCCCGCATCCTGCTTGCCGAGCCGAAGCGATCGTGGCGTCAGGCAGAGCTCGCCAGCGCGGGACAGCTCGGGGCCGGTTACGTGAGCCGAATCTGCCGTCGCCTGGAAGAAGACCACCTGATTGAACGGGATTCTGAGGGCAGCGTGCGGCCACGCGATCCAAACCTGCTGCTGGAAGCATGGCAAGCTCAGTATGACCTGCGTCGCCACGACATCCGCCAAGGCCATGTCGCGGCCCGATCAGGAGAAGAACTCGCACGGCAGGTTGCCGAAGCGTGCCAGGGACTCGACTTCGACTACGCGATGACCGGCCTGGCAGCGGCTTGGTTGCTGGCTCCGTTCGCGGGATACCGGTTGGTCACCGTCTACCTTCGCAAGTCACCGAACGACAAGCTCCTCCAGCGGCTCAAATGGCATGACGAAAAGCGAGGGGCGAACCTCTGGCTGATCCGGCCCAATGACGAGGGTGTGTTCCACGGTGCGGATAACGTCAAGCGCATGGTGTGTGTGAGCCCGGTCCAGACCTATCTGGATCTGCGCAACCTGCCGGAACGAGCCGAGGAAGCGGCGGAGCATCTTCGGAAGGAGCGGCTGAAATGGCGATGAGCAGAGAACCACACGGGCTCGCCGAATACGAATTCGGTGGAACGTCTGGACCCAGGCAGCCGAGGAGGCACAATGAGATCATTTGAACACGGGTATCTCTTGGAGACGCCGGTATCGCATTCACTGCTCATCACCATGCGCGCGGTGGGAGAGTTTCGCGGGCGGCAGGGTCTGTACACCGAGCAGTTTCCCGAAGTGCTGGAAACACTCCGCCAAGTCGCCATGATTCAGAGCACGGAGTCCTCCAATCGCATTGAAGGCATCACTGTCTTGCCCGGCCGCGTGGCCGATCTGGTTGCCAAGAAAAGCAAGCCCAGAGATCGTTCAGAACAGGAAGTGGCGGGCTACCGGGACGTCCTGGCGTCGATTCACGCCAACCATTCCAGACTGCGGCTCTCCACCGACCTGATTCTGGGCTGGCATCGAACCATGTATCACTACACCGGGGAGCAGGGCGGCCGCTGGAAAGCGAAGGACAATGCGATCACGGAGGTCCGCCCTGATGGCCGCCAGGTGGTTCGATTCCGGCCCGCATCAGCGATCAGCACACCCAAATTCATGGACCGACTGGTTCGGGTCTTCAACGAGGCTCTCGTCGAACCGAAGACCGACCCGCTGCTCTTGATTGCCAGCTTCGTGTTCGATTTTGAATGCATCCACCCCTTTGCGGACGGGAACGGCCGTGTCGGGCGATTGCTCGCACTTCTTTTGCTCTATCAGAGCGGCTACCAGGTGGGACGTTACATCAGCCTGGAACGAATCGTGGAGGAGAGCAAGGAAACCTACTACGACTCTCTGCTGCAAAGCTCGCGTGGCTGGCACTCGGCTGAGCACGACTTGCGGCCGTGGTGGGAATACTTCCTGGGGATGCTGACCGCCGCGTATAAGGAGTTCGAGTCCCGCGTGGGCACGTTGACCACCGCTCGTGGCGCGAAGCGGGAAATGGTGCAGAACGCCATCCAGCGCCTGCCCGACCGGTTCCGGCTGGGCGACCTTCAACGGGCTTGTCCCGGAGTCAGCTACCCAACCCTGAAGCGGGCCTTGGCGGACCTGAAGCGCGAAGGCAAGCTGCGGTGCCTGGGCAAAGGCCGCGACGCCGAATGGGAGCGAACAGGATCACGGAACCGTTAATGGTATCACGAAGCGTTCTGGTGATCCTATTAATGGACCCCGTCCGCGAAGCAGAGTCCCGAGGGGAGAGACCGTATGGTGACGTGCGGGCCGATGTCGCGGCTTCAGCTGCATCCTACTCGCCAGTCTGGTTTGATAACCAGGAGGGTGCATCCGCGGTAGCCCGATGGTCTCGGCGGGGTTGACCTGCAACAAGGTGACGGGGCGACCTGCGTCGGGTGTGGAACGGAGGCCGAATGGGTCAAGAAAAGGTAATCCCCTCAAGAGAGGGCAACAGGGTAATGTCTGCGGCCTGAGCCTGGAGCGGGAGCGAACAGGATCACAAGCTCCTGAACCGCATCACGGATGCCGTGGGTGATCCGATCTGACATCCGGAACCGGGAGCGAAATATGGGGCCCACTTTCCCACTGAAACTAAAGTAGGGCTCTCACCCCGGCGTACAGGCCGAGACCGATCAGGCAACCGAGGTGAAACATAAGGATGTCGTCAGCGAGCCGGGAAGAACGACCATGCCGCCGGCGGCCGAGTGTGGTACCGCTCTGCTGCCGGGGTGCCGGGGAGACACGAAGCGGAGGCCGGTCAACCGAGGCGGGGCCATCCGGCTGGATCGGCCGCGCGTTCATCTTCCGGGGCGGGATGGGACCCGCCCGGCGAGATGCGTGCGATCGACTGTGGAATCTGCCCATAGTCGCACCGTAGCACGGCGGCCGCCGGGGCGCAAGAATACGGCGTTTCCAAGGTGAGGGGGCGTGTATAATGTACTGAGAGGATTCGGTTTTTCAACCCCCCCCCGTCACGGGTGATAAAGCTGACGGGATGCATCGACTTGGGTTTCCACCCAGACTGATGCGCGAGCGGCAGTGATCATTCGACACCGGGACTTCCTGGTAGACTCCGGATACGTCGGAGATCGCTGCCGCGGGAACGAAGACCCCAAGGGGTCTTTGTTCTTATGGGGGCAGCCTGGTCCGTCGCACCATCACCGGGATCTCCACCCAGGGATGCACGAGCCTGGACACCAGCGGCCGTCGCCGAAGCCACAAGCCCAGTTCCCGAGCCTCTTCTGCCCTCCACATCAAGAAACTCAACACAAAGCCGTTGCCCATCGCAAAGTACGACCACAGCTTGAACGATGGGGCATTGACCTCTGATTGCAGCCGAGTGAGGACACGCTGCAGATCGCTCGGACCCTCCTTCCGCGGCGGTGGCTGGACCTGAATGAGTGCGAGCCGACGATTCGTCTGGTCGGCATAGCACAGGGCATGTCGAATGGGCGGCAGTTGATACTGCTCGATCAGGGGGCGCGTCAGCCGATCCAACTGTTCCGTAGCCAGAGCCGGCCGCAGTGGCGTTGTGAGACAGGTGAACCAGAGGGCGCCGTACCGCTGGAAACACTGGGTTCTTGTGAGCCTCTCGCCCGGCTCGACCAGCAACTTACCAAAGCGCCGTAGCTCACCGGCGTTGACCATGGCCTGCAGAATGTGCGAAGCAGCCTGCCGATCACCGCCCAGCAGCAGCGCAGCCACGGCCGTCTGCGTCGTGAGGCGATACAGATGGACGTGCGCGAGGACCTTGTCAGCCAAGGCTCTCGAAGAGGCTGGCAAGCTGCTCTTGTGCGGCAATTTTGACTTCGGCATCGTGTTCCTCGGGCGACTTCTTCGCGACCGTGGTGTGAATCTGGCCCTCTGGCCACGGACGTTTCTGCAGTTTCTCGTAATCTCCCTTTTCCATGGGGTATTGCGTCTGGCACAACACCGGCAACCCGGCGAACTGGCTATATCCTTCTCCGCGGCTGACATGCAGTACATACTGGAGAGGGTGATCAGTCATCTTGAGGATTTCGTTTCTGGTCATGCGCGGTTTCAGCCATTCACCCCAAGGTCGCTCCATCGCCTTGTCGGTGGTTCGGATGCTTGTGTCCGCTCCCATGAGAATGGCCACTTCCTCGCCAGACATTTCGGATAGCGTCTTGATCTCCTCGTTATCGCTCAACCCGAAGTACATTTTGGCGCGGGTGTTGGCACGAACCGTCGGCCGCAGGTCGATATCGTGGGTACGCAGATCGCTCTGGGTCTGGTTCGCCAGGATGGCCGATATGCCGAAGCTTCTGGCCTGTTCCAGAATGACCTTGAAGTTCTCGCCGGCAATGCGCTGGAACTCGTCGATGACCAGGTAGACCTGCCGAGGCTCGCCACCAGCCCGTTGCCGGTCGATGGCCGCCGTCAACAGCGCGAAAAGGGCAAGCTTTCCGATTTCGCGAACACTGATGCTTTCGAGGGCCGCCGGCAGCCAGAAATACGCCACTTGCCGATGCTCCAAGAGTTCCGGCATATAGATGGCGTGCTCCGGATGCTCAAGGTTGCCGCTGGTTGCGAGCATGGGGTATTCGGCGAGGGCCTGAATGGTGGACACCAGTTCGAAGGAATCCTGCTTGTAGTCGGTCTGACCCATCACACCTTCGCCTGGTCGGCGGCGCTCCGTCAGTCGCATGAGCCGTTCACTCAGCTCCAGGATCGACTGCGGCTTGGGGTCTTTGGTCAACGCGTGGTAGAGCAGCAGACGGTTGCGCCGGGAGTAATAGCTCCGTCCATACCCTTCTCCGTGATTCAGGTTGAGAGCATCCAGGAACAAGTGGCACAACTGGATGTCGCTTCGCGCTTCCGACGCGAAACTCTGGAACGGATTGAAGAAGTGCGAGGCCTTGTTCTTTTCCGGAGTGAAGAAACGGAAGGCGTACGTCGGATCGGTTTCTTCGGTAATCTTGGCCTGCTCGCGACGCTGCAGCAGTTCCTCACGAACCACCTGGAACAAGGCCGGGTCGCCCTTCAAGTCGAGAACAACGATCGGGGGTGGTGGCGTGATTGTTTCGCGGTGGTCTTTGACTTGAAACCTTCCCCGGATCAACTGAATCAGCAGCGGCATGATCCCAAGCGACGTCTTGCCGCTACCGCTCTCGCCCACGATGTAGCAATGCTCGGAAAGAACGTTCTCGTGCAGGAGGACAGGAAACTGAGCGTATGGTTCGACACCGGCGAACAGGTGGGCGGCCTCCTCGATTTTGGTCTTCATCGGCGGGTACTCACAGGTGTGCCGAGATTGCCGGAGCCGATCCACGTAGCATTGCCATTCCGGCCGTCTATCTTGGGCCAGGGAGCCTTCGACCGTCTCGCGCAGCGCGGTGATCGCATTCACGGGGCGGCTGTACAGTGCGAGAAGAACGAGCATCGGCAAGGCGTATACGAAAACTGCAACCAGCAGGAACACCCAAGCATAGCCGGTGTTGCCTTCGCTCATGCTGTCCAGCACCGGGCGAATCCAACCATACGGCGTACTGAAGAACGCCTCCGAGTCGAAATCGCGTGGCCGCATCGCAGCCAATCGCCAGAAATCGATCGAATCTCCGGATTCGCGGGCTCGATCACAATACGCTTGCAGTTCCTTGATATCCCGTTCGATGCTCGACGCCACCCAATCGGCGGGACAGAACATGTAGAGTCCGACGGTCAGCGAGAGAAACAGCGGAACGGCGATCTTCCAGAGGCCCAGGTGACGCTTGGCCAGCGAGTGTTCCGGCACCCATACACCCGGTGCGAGGCTGGCAGCGTCTCCGTACGTGATGTACTGCCCCAGGATGAGCATCAGGCGGTGGAACACGCGCCTCAAGCCCAATAGCTCGCGGCGTAAAACAGCAAGGCACACGCCAGCGATACCCAGGATTGCCAGCGTGGGCGAAAGCTCAGGCACGAAGATGGTGATGAGCAGAATCAGGGCAAGCACGCTCAGACGCGGGCGCAGCGAAACATCTTCCATCCGCCGACGAGCTTCGGGTGTCAGCCGGTGATGGGCGTAGATCCAGGACCGATAGAACACGAAGGGACGTTTGCCTTCGATGGCGAAGAACACGAATGTCACCAGCGAGAAGAGCATCGCAGCCGACATGCGCGAAGACGTGATCCTTCCAACCACTTGGAAGACCACGAACGCGACCACAGGCAAGGCGATCAGTGCCCCGCGGGAGAATGCGCTGGTCGGTCCTTTCGACCCCACGACAAAGGTAAGTCCGAACGCGATGCCGCCGGCGGTCGCCAGGCCGGTATTGAACGAGATGAACGGAGCGGTGATGACCGACATCATGGCGGCGAGAAGGCAGATCAGGAAGACCAAGAGAAGATACAGCTTGGCCATGCCGCGGAGTTCTTCGTCGTCGGGCGACGCCTGGCGGTAGGCCAGTTCCATATTGGCGGTGGCCGCCGCCGGTGGCAGGCGGTCCCAGTTCACATCCGTGGTGGTTGGCGGCGAATAGATGATCGGCGAGCGGCGAACTTTGGACGCCCCACTCCTGGTGGCCTTGCTGATCAGTGCCTTAAGCCTCTCCATCATAGAGACAGCTCCTTCTGAACGCTGTGTGGCCCGGGTACCGGGACTACCGCTACATAAGCCGATTCACCGAGCCGCTCCCTGTTGATTCTGTCGACCAGTTCCCGAACCCGAGGCCGCTCCGCGAGGATCACAAACCCGTAGTCGCGATTCCGGATCCAGGCCGCCAACGTGGCATCCTGCGCCGTCGCACGGAGGTCGCGATGGACCTTGCGGGCCACATAGCCGGCTTTGGCTTTGAGGCCGACCACGTGAACACGCAGCACGCGATACCCGGTAGCCGCTTCGGCGACGTGAATCCCCTTGGGAGCCGTTGGCAGAATGGCGTCAAGTTCCCGAGGCTCCAACAGCCGCCGTTGACCCTCATGCATGCAGCAATACCAAAGCACGCCCAGCCAGGTACGCAGGGCCTGGCCGCGGAGCAGTCGAGCCCGCGATTCCGGCACCCTGCCCATCGTCCCCAGTCGGGTGAGCTGGTAGTAGCAGCGTCTGCGGGGCAGCACCTGGCGGGCTTGAACGTAGCCCTGCGAGATCAGGCGGGTTAATACGTTGCCGCAGCCGCTGCTGTCTGCCGAGAAAAACAGGCGGTCGAGTACCGGGCGGAGGGTCAGCCGATACCGCCCGATGTGCTCCAGGATTTGACCGTCACGGTCCTCCATCGCGTTCACCACAGCTCATAGCCCCAACCCTGGGACTCGCAGTAACCGTGGAAATCGGACAGCTTCGCGTGGTCGTAACTACCGCCGAATTCGATCGCCGTCCGTTGCCGTCCATCGCGAACCAGGGCATCGGGAACCTTGATACCCTGGCCGACCGGCAGCGCGGCTTCGCCTACCCACGAGGCGGCTCGCGTGGGCAGTTCCCGACGCATCAGCAAGTAGACGGCAGCGAGGTGAACGTCGTGCGTGACCTCGCTGTCCTGGGGAGCCCGGCCGCCGTGCCCACTGAACGCCGCTCCCGCCTGTTCCGTCCCGATCACACAGGGCGTTGAGACCTCCGGCTGACGCCACCGCTCCTGCAGCCGGCCCGCCAACTTGCGGAAGTTCGCAGGCGCCGTGCCGGGATACCAGATCGCGTGCGGATGCTGCAACGGCAGCTCCGGGTGAGCCATCGCTCGAATGACCTCAACCCATCCTTCTCGCTCCAACTGACGAATCCGTCGCCAAGCCCGCCGTTCTGCTTGATGTGACTCGCTCCACCAGGTTCGGGCGATCTGGGGAATGGACAGAACGCAGACACGGCGGGTCAGCGTCTCCAGGATCTCCCTGTCCCGCGGCTGAAGCTCAAGGATCGATGTGTCGCCGCGCACAGCTGGGATGATACCGCCAGGCCCGCCGGACGTACAGGAAAGGCGCCGTCTTGGTTGGTGCAAGAACTGTGCCCGACTGAACACGTCAAGAACTTGTTTCATAGTACTTTACATCAGAATGTGGGCATTGGACAACCCATTCCATAGGGGCCGGTTTATCCGATGGGTTCAGCGAGGGCTTTGTTTGGGGGTCGCGATCCTCCCGATTCGCCCACGGTGGCCTTTTCTGTGGCGAGTTGGTGGACTGCCGGTGCATGTTCCGACTCCCGTGGAAAAAACCGTCTGGACTGATTACGGGAATCTGGGGGCGCGTCAGGGTGTGCGTCAAAAGGGGCTGTTGAGCGACATGGGGTGAGAAGGCCGGCAGTGTCCTGCCGGCCCGGTGGCGTCAGCGTTTGCGTCGCTCGTGGCGGACCAGCCAGCGATCTACGCGCCGGATCGTGTTAAAAATGTGCTTGTTCCGTCCCTCGCGCGGCGAGGTCTCCAGGTAGTGGGCCAGTTCATCATCCCACAGGTAGTCGAGGATGGCCCGGATCGCTTCCTGGATGTAACCCGGCAGTTCAGGTTCGTTGTTGAGTGGATGGCCATTGGTCATGTTCGTTTTCTCCCATCGGAATGGATAAAAGGGGCCTTCGACAGGCCCCGGCTTCGAGCGGCTACCGCCCGAAAGCCTCCGCTAACTGACTGGCCGCCACCGGCTGAAAGTACAGGTCCCGTTCAATCCGCAGACCGCCCGGCCCGCGGATGGCTTCAAGTTCGGCCAAGCTGAAATAGCCCCATTCGCGCTCGAAGCCGTCGACCAGCCCGAAGAACAGGTCCTCCCCGTCGAACTCGGTGGCATACCAGGTCCAGAATGTCCAGGGGGTGAAGAACTTCACCTGAACCACCGGGTCCTTGGCGTGTTCGGTCTCGTACAACTTGGGTAAACGTTCCTTGATTTCCTTCGTGAGTAACTGCATGGCTTTCCCTCCCGTTGTGCGGGCCGGCGGTGGTCCGCCGGCCGCGGTTTGCATCACACCAATTCCAGGTCCTCCAGCGTCGCGGCCAAGCCGTCGACGTCATCCCCGAGCAGGTCGGCCAGCGCGGCTACCGTTTCGAGCCGGCCTTGCTCCCGCGTCGAGTGCTTCGGCGGTTGCTTCGGGCAGCACGGACAGTGTTCAATCCGTCCCCCGCGCCGCTTGAAACCGCCTGGGTCTTCATGCAGCACATAATCCATGTCCCACGGTTCACCACAGCGAATGCACACGAGGTCCATATTCCCTCCAATCATCAAAGGCCGACGGTTTCGACCACCGACCGGGTTTCTATGCACGTGTTGTCGACGCCCGACTCTCGTGAGGCGGCCTGGGCCGCATTGAAAAGCCTGACGCCGTTCGTTCGCCCCTCATGGCGAACGGCGGCAGGCTTTTCAAGACAACATCGAGCGGAAGGGAAACCGGCGGCGGCGTGGAGCTACGCAAAGAGCGTGACAGGGCCGAACAGATTCAACCGACTTGAAGCAGGGAGCGGCGCCGGCCCTGGCACGATCTTTGGGGCGGGGCGGGCCGGTGGCCCGCGCCGCTCTCCTCAGCCGGCGGGAAGGTGAGGCTCTGCCGAGCCTGTGGGTGGTGGTGGCGGCGATTCCCAGCGGCAAAGAAAGGGCTTGCGCTCCTGTGAAAGCGACGTATGCTTAGGGGAGCGGCACGGCATGTCTGGCCGCTGAGCTGAAAGGTGGGTCGGGGCAGTTGTGGAAGCAGGCTCGGCAGGCAAGGGTGCGACCTGGCATCGGTCGCCCCTGCCTGGGATGGCAATCGTGGGTGTACTACGTTCGGCTGATTCAATCCGAACCATAGCACGCCTGTTGAATTCGTCAATCGGAAAACCATCCGCTCGCGGATGGATCACTGCCCTGAGCATGCCCATTCCCGACCACCTCACTACGAAACGTCAATTCGGAGGGGAATATGGGCCGACACGACGACCACACCGCACAACGTTTCCACAAACCAGAAGGCGGATATCGCGTCATTCCTGCTCGCCACATCTACACGGTGTGGTCCGCGTACCGGACCAGGATGATCTCACTGCTTGGCCTGCGGGTGTATCTGGCCTTGCACGAGGTCGCCGAGCGCCGACACGCCGACGGATTCCGAGGCCACAAGCGACCTTCGCCTGCGAGCCCATCCGATTGGCTGACCGATCCCGTACCGGAACTCTATCAACTCGTGGGCTGTGCCCGTCCCTCTCAGGTGCGGGCGGCCCTGCGCCAACTGGTCTCGGTAGGCCTGGTCGGGTTGGATGGAAGCCGTTGCGGCCTGGTCCGTAGCCCCGCCAACGCATCCCCTGTATTGCAACAAGCCGCCCGATCGATGGAGCGCCGCCTGGGGCGGCGAGGCCGCGTACCGTTTCCGCGCCGAACACTGCGGCAGATCGCCCGCGAATGCTCTGCGGCCGAAGCCGCGGTCATGCTTGGCACCGCGATGCGCTGTCTCTACCGTCACGACGAGGGACAATGTTCAACTGCAGGTTCGTGTTCCGCCCGACTTCTGGCGAACGCCTTCGGCCTGCACGTTCGAACCGTCAAGGCGGCCCGAATGCAACTGCGCCAGGCCTGCTGGCTCGTCGCCATTCCGGCAGATCCTTGGCACGTCCAGCGGTTTGGAGGACGTTTCCAGGTCAACATGGCGTGGTCTCCGTCCAACACCAAGTCTTCACCCCGGTTCATGCCCAATCACACCGAACCGCCACCCCCCATAATCAAACAGGAACTCCATTCGGAGATCGAAACCAGAAAACCCGATGTGGTGGCTAAGAAGCACTCATCCGCAGAAGTACCAGTCCCGCCGACGCTGGCCCGCATCGTGATGGCCGACCTTCGGGATTCCGGCCGGCTGACGAGCCTGTTCCAGCAGGCGGTAGCACGTGGCCACGTGCGGGCATGCGAAGCCGACCGCTTACGGTTCTTCGCCGCCGCCGAACACGCCCTTCGCGTCGGTCACGCGAATCCGTGCGGACTGTTTGCCCAGACTGTCCGGCAAGGACTCTGGCGGTTCAGCGCCGAACGTGACGAAGAGCGAGCCCGGCGGCGGCTTCGCGGTTTAACGAGCGGGATGCTGGCACCGGACGTGGCTCCCCCGCATGACCCCGAGGTTTGGCGACTGGTCCGCCGTGTGGCACATGAACGTTCCTGGCCACGCGACGGCGTTCGGGTTGCCGGCGTCCGCCCCGCCGCCCACCGTCTTCGAGTGCCTCGAAACCAAGAGCCGACGATTGCGCGGCCTTCCAAATCGTGCAATACTGGGTAAAAAGCGGCGTAAGCCGCGGACCCAACGGTCCGCGGCTTACACTCAGAACTTACAGATGGGCCATTAGACGAATGCTGTGAGTACGAGACCACCGAAAGTGATCCCGCCACCGAGCAGCATCATCGCGAGGTCCCGACCAGTCACCACCGGTTCTCCCACAAGGACACTACCACTGGGTTTCCGGTGTTCGAGGAAGACCAGCACCCTGCCACGGCGCCTCACCTCGAAACTGACTTCCATGTCGACGTCATCCGACTTGATTACCTGCTTGAGGTTGCCACGGTAATCAACGACCAGAATCATGTCGACATTGTGGTTTCCCGGGCGCATGCCCGGAAAATCGGCGATTCTTACCTTAATCACGATGTTTCACTCCATCGTTAGAACAGGTCCCACCAGGGCTACACCCTGGCGTGGAGCTGACCCGCTCGTTCATCACGCGCTCCCCCGACGACCCTTGGGGTCATCGAGGCAACGGGTAATGCCGCTCCGATAAGTCTCGCCCTTCGTCGGGGACCTCATGCCCGACACACAAACCGTCAGTTTTGACCCATGACGGTGGGGGGGGAAAAAATCACGTTCGACGGGTCGCATCCGGGGGCAGCCTCGTTGCCCCGACACGGATACTCCCTTTCTGTATTGTATCCACCCGCCGACCACGGTTCACGACCCCACCAGAGGTGGCCTGAGCCGGCAAGCAACGCCCCAATGCGACCCTACGGCCCCACCCGTCCCGATGTCCGCCGGGTGGCGGTCACGGCGGTGTGCCTATTTACACACGATCAGGTCCGTGTTTCCCCGCCTGACGTGCAGGAGTGCCTGGGCGGTCGCGCCGGTGGCAACGGCGTTCAAGACATCTTCGAGCTTCGCTTCGGTCCAGTAGTCGCACCGGATCGGGTGCCCGTTGAAGCTCTCGATCACGTCGCCCACCTGAAGGCCGGCGGCGGCCGCAGGTGAACCACTGCGGATATAAGTGACCTGCAGCCGCTCCTTGACCACCCTGTAGTGAAGGCCAAAGTCAGGTGCGTCCCCGAGCTTGAGCCGCTTGGCCGTGACGGTCGAATAGATTGTCCCCTCTTCCATCTCGTGCAGCTTCAAAGAAGACAGCGGAAAGCCAACTGATACGGCCATCTTCAAGTAATCCTCGCCCCGCGCCTTGTCTCCCGTGGCGACCAGGGCTCGCCCTTTATGCTCCATGAAGTAACCGCGTCCGTAATCGTTCCTCAGGAACTGGGCGTAGGCCTTGTCGAATTTGGCCACTTCCAGGGCCCGGGACGCCAAAGGGCTGATCTCGGCTTGCTTGCCCTGAGCGTAGTAGGCCCGGATGACGCAGTAGTAGGGTCCCGGGTCACGCGGCTGGAGGCACAAGGCGATCTTGCCATACATCTCGGCCTTGACGAAGTTTCTGGTCGGTTTCTCCGCCCAGTGTGCATCATGAACGGTGGACGCGAAGGCCCAGTAGACCCAGTCGTTCGAGTCATAGAAGATCGCCCGGACAACGGCATCCAACGCCTCTGCGGGTTGTCGTTGATCCCAGGCCATATGGTAGATCTTCTCGTACATCTCTGCCCGCGTCTCGTTGTATCCACCGGTCACGGCCAGGTGCAGCGTGGATTGGCCCGTATCGAGCACGGACTTGTAGTCCTTGTCGATGACAGGGGCGATCGCCTCAAAGTCCTTCACGCTCCCCGTCAGGGCGAAACGCAGCACCTTGACCGTGAAGTCCTTCTGCTGCTGGCTGGCAAGTGAGTCGAGCACGCGTTCGTAGGGCATGTTCGATGCATCCAGGAGCGCGCCCTGCTCGGCTACCGGTGTTGGTTTATCCTCCGCCAAGGCAGTGATCGGCAGCATCAGGCTGGCCAGAACCAGCACCCGTCGAAGCCATCGTGGTTTCGCTGGCAAGGTTGCACCTCCTCCATAACAGATTTGCGCGGATCGATTCGATATCAGTTCTCCTTGACTGCATCGCTTTCGGGGGCTGATGCCGGGCGGACGTTTGACGTGAGCAGCCCGGGGACCCGGGCTGCTGGCAACCGGCCATGGTCCACGCCCGGTTATCAGCGGCACCATGTTACCGCGCAGCCGGTCCGTCGAGGAGCCCTCGGGCTCGGGACCGTACCGGCAGAGGGGCAGGGATGCTTAACCGGTCTGCGGACCGGTTCTGCCGCCGGCCCGTCGCCCTCGGGTCCCGAAGGCCTGGCGGCCCTTCTGGGTGAGGACCCGAGGGCGACGGCCGTAGACGGCAGGGGATGCAGGCCACCCACCTGCGGCGGGTGGGCGGGAGCACCCCCGGCGAAAGGTCTCGCATCCTGAGGGTGATTGGCCGACCACGGGTAGCGGAACGAAAACCGCTCGCCGGCCACCCCCCGGCTGTGATAAGCAGCAGAGATGCCGGTATGCGCAAGCGTCGGGGGTCAGGCAGCCCGGTGGAGTCTGGCAACACCGTCAACCACGGAGAAATCACATGATCAAAACCATTCACATGTTCTGGTCAGGACAGGTGACCGCCGAAGTGCTGGAGGTCGCTTCCGACCACGGGCTCGGCTACTCGCTCGCCATCCACCGCAGTTGCCCGGAAACCACCCGCGTGGAGACCCTCTTTGTGGCCAAGGGCCAGGAACTCCACGACATTCGGGCGGTCGTGGATTCCGCCCTGGGACTCATCGAACACCTGCTGGATGGTGGGTCGCACGAGGCTTGGTGCAACCGGCGGGGCTACAGCATCGGGTCGGTCGCCAACTGGGGCGGTCCATTGAAGAAGGAGCCCGCCGACACGTCATGAGCGTCCGGATTCCCCGCCGCGGCCGGCGTGGTTCAATGGCCCCTCTGGTTGAATGGTCACCGCCCAGTCTGTTCCGACACCCTGGCCGGCGACGCCCGGACCTCTCCCCGGAGGCCTTCGATCTCCGCGCGAACCGCCCGGATCTCCGGCAAGGCCAGCTCGCGGACGGCACGCCGCATATTCATGCGGTGGGTGGGCAAAGCGCGATCAGCGCGGCGGGCGTGACATTCTTGGCGGAATGTGGCATATAAGCGATCATGGACGCAGGCTTCACTCTGGTGCTGATGTTGGGCGCCTTCGCGTTTGCCCACCCCGACGCCGCGACCGTCGCCCTCCTTGGCTATCTCGCGATACTCTTTGCGCGCCGTCGTTGACCGCAACGCCTACACGGGCCGTCTGGGGCGTTTCCGCATGGTCAGCACCTCCCATGATCCCCAGGGCGATTCTGCTTTCGGCCGGAAGAGTTTTCAACGTCTTCGTGACTCCTACGGGTGTCGTGCCCATACCGGCCAGGCCCCGTCTTCTGCCGGGCGGCGTGGTCCCACGTCACATTCCCCCGCGGCGAGAGCATAACCCACGTGTCAGGTGGGAGACGATGACCTTGCCAAAGTTATGAAGGAGGTGCTTTATGTCCAAGCCAGTCAATCGACCCGTTCAGGAAGTCCGCCACGGCCACATCAAGGCCTTGGTATGGGCCAACGAGACGAGCAACGGGACGCGTTTCAACGTGACCCTCGTCCGCATCTACAAGGATGGCGAGGAGTGGAAGGAAACGTCCAGCTTCGGCCGCGACGACCTGCTGCTCCTGGCCAAGACCATCGACCAGGTCCACACGTGGATTCTGGACCAGCAGGCGATTGCATCCGAGGCAAGCTGACCGACGGTTACCATTGGGCCGGCGTCGGCCCACACGCAGAGGTTTTATACGCGGGTCATGTCTCCACCTGGCCCCTTGAAGTGAGGATGCCCAGATGACCCATGTCATTACCCAACCCTGCCGGGGACCCCGCTGCGCCGCGTGCCTGGCGGTCTGTCCGGTAGATTGCATCGGCCCCACGCCGGCGGAACCCGCCTGGTCGCGAGCGGCCATGCTCTACATCGACCCCGAATTGTGCATCGACTGCGGGCTGTGCGTGAGTGAATGCCCGGCCAAGGCGATTTTTCCCGAGTATCGTTTGCCCTCGCGGTGGCGGATGTTCATGCTCATCAACGCCATGTTCTTCTGCCTGACCAAGAATCGGCGGTAGCGGGCAAGTCCAGAAGTTTCTCGCTTCTCCACGTCACGCTTCACGCCGGCCGTCGCATAACCCTGATCGAGAGGATCGGCATTTCCATTGTGCTGACGGCCTGGTCCTCCCCATGAGAGACCGGTGGTGCAACACAGGTTACTCGGCAGGCGGAAACGCTTGTCCTCATTGAATGCAAGGAGACATCCATGCCCAATCTCACACGCGCAAGCGAAGAAATGTTCCGGCGGACGGAAGATGAACGATTCGGCACGCTCGTGGAACTCTGGCAGCACTGCCAGGAAGACCGCGAGCGGTCGGTCGAACACTGGCCCGCCACCCAGCGGCTTCGGCCGCTTTCTCAACCCGGCACCGTGGTGCTGGGATTCGACGATCAGGAATTCTTCATGAACGACTGGTCGTTCTCGCAGTTGTGCCGTCTGGCCAACGTCAGCAAGGATACGCTGAATCGACTGTCGCCGGAGACGGCGGCCCGGGCGCTCCAGGAGACCATGCCCGGCGGCGACAAGCCGGCCCAGGTGCTCACGTCCGGCTCGACGATTCGGTCGATTCACGGTACCAGCTACACCCGGCTGCACAACGTGGACCTGCTGAACATCGTCCGCGAGTTCGCCACGGACTTCCGGCCACCGCAGGAAGCTGCCGCCCCGCCGACGGAGCTGGCCAGCCCGGAGGACACCGCGCCCTGGGAAGAGCCGGAGCAGCCGGCCCGGCCCAGGGGAGGAACGGGGCTCTACTGCGGCGAGCAGGACATGTTCTGCTTCCTCATCGACCCGATGGGCTGGACGGACATCGACGGCGAGCCCTTCGCTCCGGGTTTCTTCCTCTGGAACTCGGAGGTGGGCCGGCGAACGGTGGGTATCCAGACGTTCTGGTTCCAGGCGATCTGCCAGAACCACATCGTCTGGGACGCGGTGGACATCGTCGAGTTCACCCGCAAGCACACCGCCAACGTCCACGATTCGCTCGGGGAGATCCGGCGGATCATCGAAGGCCTGGTCGAGAAGCGCGATCAGCGTCGCGACGGATTCGTTCAGACCATCCGCAAGGCTATGGTCACCAAGATCGGAGACGAAGCCGACGAGGTGCTGAAAGTCCTGAGCCAGCACGGCATCCGCCGCAAGGTGGCCGACGAGGCCCTGGAGATCGCCCGCCAGCAGGGAAGATTCACTGTCTTCGCTCTGGTCGATGCGCTCACCCGGCTCGCCGGCAAGCTGCCCAACGCCGGCGACCGCACGGAAGCCGACGAGCGGGCATCGTCACTGCTGGCCCTGGCGGTATAGCTGCCACGGCCGGATATTGGATTGTGAACGGTTTTTCGAGAGGCACTCATGCACCACCGGCCTCTCGCCTTCGGTAAGAAGAGTCACCCCGGCAGTCGAATGCGTTACTTGCCCGGGGTGTCGAGCCCTGAGGCAGGTTCGATCCAGAAGACTAGGACTGCACCCCATTGTTCCTCGAAGTGCTCAATGCGAACGGGATGCTGGCCGGAGGGCAGGTCCAGTTCCACGCTGATGAGGTTCGCAGCCTGCGGGACCCATTTGTCGATCACGAGCTGGTCATCTATCCACACACGCACGCCGTCATCGGCACGAGCGCAGATACGGTACCGGCCGGCGTCCTTCATCTCCAGCAAGGCGGTCGCTACGGTCCCAAAGTAATCAGCAGGGACATTCGCGCAGGGTGATTCGTAGCCGGGGCTCAGGCATAGGCATTCGGCCTCCATTTCCGCCACGGGGGCGGTCGCGAGGACCGTCTTCCAGTTATCCTCGTGCATGACCGGTCGCTGCTTGTCCCACACAAAGAATCTGATATGCCAGTCGCCCTGTGTCAGTCCGGGCCATGATTTCTCTGAAGGCTGGCCCAGCTCGTCAAGGGCCTGATCGTAGAAAGCCTTCACATCAGAGCGGCACAACCACTGTGGATACAGCATGAGTTTGCGCAGACGCTTCATGGCGGCATCAGCCTCAGCCGGCTGATTCAGGCGGTGATAGCACATCGCAAGAAATGACGTTGTGCTGGGAAGCCCACCGGTCATGCGATTCGATTCCTCCAGGGCTTCAACCGCTTCGGCATATCGGCCAAAACGATATAAGCCGATGCCCTCTGTTCTCAGATAGTATGGATTGTCTGGGGCCATACGATGAGCCGCGGCTGCCTGCTCAAAGGCCTTGCGATACTCCTCTTCGCTGTGGCCGGGCGCGGTAACCGTCTCAAAGCTCAGCCCTCCAAACTCAGTCGCGTCTGCCAATTGGGCCGGCTCGCGATTGGGCTGCATCGCAGGCTTGGACGACGCCGGCTGGGTGGATTCCACAGGAACCAGTGGCTCCGCAGCCCCCGAAGCAGACGGGGAGATTGTTCCCGTCAGAATTCCCAGTCGATACGCCGACCAGTTGTGGATGAAGTGGGCGTCCGGGAGCTTGCCCAGTTCGACCGACGTACGGTATGCTGCGATAGCTTCCTCCCGCCTGCCTTCAATCTCCATCCGCTGGCCAATATAGAACCATGGATAACAGGCATAAGCCTCTTTCAGCCCCACGTGGTTGCGGTAGTTGCTTGCGTACTGTTCAGCACTGACCAGCCCAAGGAAGTACGCGGCCTTCCAGTGCCCGACATATGCCTTCTTTGGCGGCATCGGCGACCAGGGCCCGAGTGCGGCGACTGTCTTTTCGAGTACCGCTTTCGCCTCGTCTGGCCGACCGCTGTGGAGCAAAGCCCAGCCCACGACAAGCTGCCGTTCTACGTTTTCCTCCGGTTCGCGCTGACAGGCTTCCCGCAAGGCGTCGATGGCACCGTTTGCGTTATCGCCCAGCAGCCGGTACTCGGCAGCTGGGAGGAGATCCTCGGATTCACAGCGATCAAGGTCGAGCGCACGGGCCATAGCAACAGCCTTGCTCACGCCCTCCGCAGACTTGCGGCCGAGCAGCGAGATCGCGGATTCTTTCACGGGAAGTGACGCAAGGGCGCTCCCGGGACGCTGCACCGGTCTGATGAAAGGTTGTGTGTCCGGTGGCTCGCCGAGTACCACCAGCATTTCCTTGTAGAGACTTTGTGCTCTCCAGTCTTCAGCCCAACACGGATTCTGCAGCAGTGCACGGGTCATCGCAAATCCGTTCTTGGCCTCACTTCCTTGTCCCAAGTGAACCAAGGTCATCGTCTTAATGGCAACGATGAATGGGTTGCTGGGATCGATCGCCATTGCTTGGTTTATACTGTTGAGGGCTTTGTCCCATTCATTCATCCGATACTGCGCAAATGCCAAAGCCGTGAAAACGACACTTGATGGAGCAGACTCTCTGAAAGCGCGTTCGGCGTACCGAAGGCTTTGCTGATACTCGTCTGGTTGTCTGCCGGCGGCTGAAGCGGTATCCATGCTCCGGTGGCAATACCAGAACACGTCTTCGCGATCCGCCTCTTGGGGTGTCGCAGAGCGCCAGACAGTGACATTACCCCCTCCTGTTGCAGCGGCAAGCGTGGTGCCATCGGGAGAAAAAGCCACTTGGTTGACCGCTCCGCCCGGCACCCGGAAGACGGCACGCTCCTGATAGACCGCCGTATCCCACAGGCGGATGCTGCCATCCATGCTAGCTGTAGCCAGTACTCTCCCGTCCGGGGTGAATGCCACAGAGAACACTGCCGCATCGTGCCCGGCGAGAACAACTCGTTGTTGATCAGTTGCTAAGTCCCAAAGTATGGTCTGGCCTGGAGAGTTGTTGTAGACGCCGCTCCCTGCAACGACTGTCTGACCGTCCGGGGAGAAGGCGACGCACTGAAGTTCTTGTTGGCTGCCTTGCAACACGGACCGGGCCTTGCCTGTGCTGGGGTGCCAAAGCCGCACGGTCTTGTCGTAGCTCGCGGTAGCCAGGAGTTTGCCGTCAGGTGAGAACGCCACGGCCGTTACCGAGTTTGCATGGCCTGTCAGGACCAGCGGTTCACGAATCTTCAGCGGGTCTTGGAGCCTGACCGTGCCGTCCTTGCCGCACGAAGCGAGAACCCTGCCGTCTGGTGAGAACGCGACGGCGGATACGGTTACGCTACCGCGGTCCGTGTCGAAATACAGATCGGAAGGCTGCGCAGTCTGATTCGGGTGCCCGCGAAAGATCGCGACCTCGCGGGCGGTGTGCGCTTCCAGGATTCTCACAGTGCCGTCCGCACAGGCAATTGCTAGGGACTCCCCATCGGGAGAGAAAGCGATGTTGTGGATTCGACCGGCATGCGGCGCGGCGCTTCTGAGTCGGCGACCGTCGATGAAATCCCCGAACGCCACCTCGCCATCAACGCCGCCTGACGCCAGAACGCGGCCGCTTGGCGCGAACGCAATGGAAAGTACGGGTGCGTCGTCGGGGGTCTTGGACAAGACTGGGGCCTCAGCGTTCGAGCGCCAATGCCACAGTTTTGTTACTTGATCGCCGCCAGCGGTGGCAAGTGTTGCACCATCTGGCGAAAAGGTCATTCCTCGAATATACGAAGAATGCCCATGAATCATGCCGATCGGCTGTCTTGTCGCCACATCCCAGAATCTCACGGTGCCGCCGCGACTTCCACTGGCCAACGTCCGCCCGTCAGGACCGAACGCCAACGCGTATACCCGGTCCGTGTGGCCTCGCAGGTCCCCGATGATCTCCCATGTAGAGGTGTCCCAAAGGCGCACACTCATTTCTTGATCCACTCCGGAGGCCAGCACCTTGCCGTCCGGGGAGAAGGCCACACACCACACCTCACCCAATCCCGACCCTATCGTCCTTTTCTCCAGGCCCGAAGCCAGGTCCCAGAGCTTAACGTTCCCATCAAAGCTCGCAGAAACCAGCGTCTCGCCGGCGGGCGAAAACGCCACACCATGCACCAAGCGTTCATGGCCCCGGAGGCTTGCCTTCTCGCGACGCGTGGCAGTGTCCAGCAGCCCCACGCTTCCATCATCTTTGGCTGCGGCTAAAGTCCGGCCATTGGAGCTTGCAGCTAGGGCATAGGCCCAAGTGCCGTTGAGGTAAGTTGTAGCCGCTAGCTCACCCGTTGCGGCATCCCAGAACCTGACCGTCGCATCGGACCCGCACGTTGCGACCGTTGCGCCGCCGTTCAGAAAGACTACATCGTAAACCATCTGGGCCGTGTGCCCTCGCAATACCCTCAGCTCGCGCCCCGTGACGGGGTCCCAGAGCCGCGCCGTGTAGTCAATACCGCTGGTTGCAAGCACATTGCCGTCCGGCGAAAACCGGGTCCCGTAGAAGCACCCCCCGTGTAGCTTGCGCTGCTCTCGATGACACAGCCGCCACAAATAGTACCATTCAAATCCTCGCAGGTCTTCCCTGCCGTCAGCAGGGCGATTAGCCTGCAGGAGGTCCAGCACACGGCGGATTTGGCCTGAGTTCCAAGCCACTTGAGCTATGTTCATGTTGGCCACGTATAGGTTTCGTCGTGCGACCACTTCCCGTTGTTCGGCCAAGATTCGTTGTTCGTCGGCTGCTTGTTTCTCGCGTAGGGCTTTGCGCGCGTTCTGGTCCGCACTAAGCCGCGCTTGAGCTTCGGCCCGCTGGGCGCGATCTGCACGGAAATACAGGCTTGATGTGATCGCGAGCCCTATGACGAGGAGCCCCACAAACCCAGCCGCCAGCGCGACCGGCAACCTGTACCGGCGGAACTGCTTCTGCAGCATGTACCCGAACGAATCGCGTTTCGCATCGATCGGTTCGCCGACCAGATAGCGGCCGACATCCCGGGCCAGTTCGCCGGCAGTCTGATAGCGACGCTCGCGCTCCTTACTCAGGCACTTCAGGACAATCGTCTCGACCTCGTCGTTGATCTGTTTGCGGATCGTGCTTGGCCGGGCCGGCTCAGCGCGGATGATGTTGTCGAGCACATCGCGCATGTTCCCTACCACCTGGTAGGGGAACTGGCTGGTAAGCATCTGGTAGAGGATCACCCCAAGAGCATACACGTCGGTCCTCGTGTCGATCTTGGTTGGGATGCCCTCGGCCTGTTCCGGCGAAGCCCATGGTAGGCTGCCCACGAATTGGCCGGTGATGGTCATGACCTGCGGCCGGCTCTCATCGGTGACCTGGCCAGTCGCCATTTTGGCCAGGCCGAAGTCGAGAATGTAAGGGTTGTCCTCTGCGTCGATGCGGATATTGCCCGGCTTGAGATCCCGGTGAATCACGCCTCGCAGGTGGGCCGCGTTCACCGCTTCGCAGATCCGGGCGAACATGCGGAGGATCTCATCGACGCTCCGTTGGCGGCTGGCCATCCAGACATCCAGCGGCTGGCCTGAGATGTAGTCCATCACATAGTAAAAGCTGCCGGCCGCCGTTCCGCTGTCGTGGATGGACACAATGTGTGGGTGGTTCAGAGCACCGAGAACCTGCACTTCGCGTTCGAAGCGAATCTGGTCATGACGGCCGGCAAACGGACCTTCCCGCATCACCTTGATGGCGACACGCCGCTTCGTGCTCTTCTGGATGGCCTGATACACGACCCCCTGGCCGCCACGGTGGATCTCGCGAAGGATCTCGTAACCCGGGATACTGTCGGTCAACGGCTTGTCTGGAGACGATTGGGCGTCGAGCGAATCCTGCAATGCCGACGTGTGAATCTGAAGGTCTTCTGTGGGCAGGGATGGAAAGAGAGGATCCCCTGAACCACGAACTCCCGAGACTTGTTCAAACGCCGCATCAATCAACTCGTTCTCGCGGTCACTTGATGGCTTTGGTTCAGTCGACATGACCGAAACTCACTTGACCGACTTTATTACGGGCTGCGGACTCAGCCTTTATACGTCAGAAAATCCGACGCGCTGCCCATGAGTCTGGCTAGCTCCCTGTGCGCTCGGGCCCGAAGCATGTACACGGCGCCGGGCGAACGTTTGAGTTGCTCGCCGACCTCCTGCACCTCGCGTCCTTCGATATCATACATCCGCACGACCGTCGCGTAGAAACTTGGAAGCTGATCGAGGGCTTTCAAGACCGCCGACTTCGCCTCTTCCCGGGCTACTTGGCGACTCGGGGTTGCCCCACCGGCCGTGACCGACAGGTAGAGCTCGACGCAAGACTCATCCGAGCCTCCCAGTTCCATCCGTCGCCGGTCGCCGCCGCGCTTGGCGGTTTCCAGCATCCCGATCGCGGCCAGAAGGTTGTTCCGGGCCAGCTTGGCCAGCCAAGTGGAGAAGGCCCCCGGCTCGTCTGACCGGAACTGTCGGATACCGACGATCGCGTCGGCGTAGGTTTGCTGGATGACGTCATCCTCAGAGAGCATGGACCGCCACTTGGCGGGGATGTTGCCCCGAACAGCCGCCCGGGCGGCCGGGCCGTGCTCCCGCAGGAGCGCAGATAGGGCATTGCGATCACCCTGGCGGGCCTTGTCGATAACATGCTCTGCGTCGTTCATTGCCTTGAGCCCATAGGCCGCAACCTGCCACAAGCCAGCCTATAGCATAAGCTTCGGCACCTTGGGCTCCAACGGTTTGATGTGATCGCGTGGGTTTCTCAGGCTCGCCGTGCTGGCGACCTGCTTTATCGTACTAATTCGGTCCTAATCCATTCTGTGACCGACATCACAGCTTCCTCGGCGGATCGAAGCGACAGAAATTCCGAAGGCTCCCCGTGACTGCAGAACCTGTTTCCCATCTGAATCATTGGAGGCCATCGTACCCGGGGCATCCACGACGAGGCGAGGAGATACCTCGGTTTATCGGGCCTTCAACCGCGGCCAGGAGGCCGGCAGCCAGACCGTTTGGAGAGGCTCCTAGCGGGTAATCGGCATTCTCTTGGCCGGTCGCCGGAAGTACAATGATGGCTCAGCATCTCGATAAGACAAGTAGGAGGTGGAAATGATACCCCATCGATCAGTTCGACGACCGCCGTTTGCCCTGCCGGCCATAATGCTCATCGTGATAGCCTTGCCCACTCTTCCCGCCAACGCCCAGATCTACAATTGGCAGACCGGCGAGGTGATCCCTGGAACGGAGACCATCACGCCGGGACCGGGGGTATATCTTTCGTACTGGAACACGGACCCGCACAACCTGCGGTGCGCCGACCTGTCCGGCGGATTGGATCTTCACGGGAGTTACTTCAGTTCCAGTTGGCTCGACAGCGCCCAGTTTACCAGTGCCAACCTCAGCGAAGCGTCGTTCTCGGCCGCTACCCTAACCGACGCGACTTTCACAGGGGCAAACCTCACCTCGGCGTACCTGGAGTCCTCCACGTTGACCAACGCCGATCTGAGCGGGGCAAACCTCACGTCGGCGGAGATGCGGTACTCCACGCTCGCCAACGCGAACTTCACAGGGGCAACGATCGTCGGGGCGAGCTTCGGTTCCACCACGTCCAAGGGTTTCACCAAGGAGCAGCTTTACTCGACGGCCAGCTACCAGGCCCATGATCTGCACGGCATCGCGCTCTGGGGCAATGACCTGACCGGCTGGAACCTGGCCGGCCAGAACCTCACGTCGGCGGAAATGGGGTCCTCCACGCTCACCAACGCGGACTTCACAGGGGCAACGATCGTCGGGGTGCGCTTCGGTTCCGCCACGTCCCTAGGCTTCACGAAACAGCAACTCTATTCCACGGCCAGCTATCAGGCCGGAGACCTCCATGGCATCGATCTAAACGGCAGTGACCTGACCGGCTGGAATCTGGCTGGCCAGAACCTCACGTCGGTGGCCATGCAGTCCTCCACGCTCACCAACGCGGACTTCACAGGGGCAACGATCGTCGGGGCGAGCTTCGGTTCCACCACGTCCAAGGGTTTCATCAAGGA
>Ga0209310_1000125_pt1 | contig 125023 bp, 123 predicted proteins | sample AD_UKC030_MetaG_FD_184415 | JGI IMG/M metagenome (GOLD analysis project Ga0209310, IMG submission 184415) | Active sludge microbial communities of municipal wastewater-treating anaerobic digesters from USA - AD_UKC030_MetaG (SPAdes) (version 2) | ecosystem: Engineered > Bioreactor > Anaerobic... | reverse complement strand
GATGGCGTGTTCTATATGAATCTTGTTGGATGCCAGAATTCCGGCATGCATCGGCAGGTCGATGTCACGCTGTTTGCCAAGATAGACCGTAGCACGCAAGTCCTTGGGTAAACATGAACCGCCGAACGCATAGCCCGGTTTCAGGTAGGCCTTGGAGATGTTTAGTTGGGTGTCCCTGCAGACCAGGTCCATGACCTCAAAAGGATCTACCCCGAGGGCTTCGCAAAGGCGGGCCGACTCGTTGGCGAAGGTGATTTTCAGGGCATGAAAATTGTTACAGCAGTATTTGACCATTTCAGCTGAACGTACACTAGTTCGGTAGAACTCGCAGGGCAGGTGACCGAACAGGGCGCGCAGGAGATCGGCCGGGTAATCGTGATTGCAGCCGACAATTGTAAAAGGGGGCTTGTCGTAGTCGCGGATCGAGCTGCCTTCACGCAGGAATTCGGGCTGGAAGCAGCAGAAAAAATCCGTACCATCCTTCTTGCCGGATGCAGTTTCAATAATCGGGCGGATAACATCCTCGACGGTGCCTGGCACCAATGTGGAACGAAAAACGAAGACATGCGGGGCGGTCTTGTTGCGCATCGCTCCGCCAACTTGCTCGGCTAGTCGCAGCATGGCGCTTTGGTCCTGGCTGCCGTTGGCGGCCGAGGGGGTGCCTACGCAGACCAGGGAAATGTCGGTGTCGGCGACCGCCTTGGCGGCATCTTGGGTGACCGAGACCAGGCCGGATGCGACGACGCGTTGCATCAGGTCGACCATGCCTTCCTCGACGACCGGTGTATTGCCGCCGATGATCAGATCGAGCTTGGTTTGGTCCACATCGACACCAATGACTTCATGACCGTCCCGGGCCAGGCAGGCTAGTGACACTGCACCTACGTATCCCAGACCGAATATGCTGATTTTCATCGGATTTTCCTATTTGCGTGAATGAATGTTAATTGGTTTGCCGGCATGCCATCAGGCGTTCGATGATGCTGTCGAGACGCCGCATGGATGCCTGCCAGTCATGATTGCTCAGCATGCGTTCTCGACCGGCGGCGGAAAGACGGGCGCGTTCTTTCGCATCCCGCATCAGGCGCAGGCACGCCTCGGCGTAGGCGGAAGGATGTTCGCCGACGAGGAAGTGAATGCCATCGTGGGCATCGACGCCACCCGCCCCGGCAGGACTGGTGATGACGGGGACGCCCATGGCCATCGCTTCGAGAATCTTGTTCTGGGTGCCGCGGGCAATGTTGAGTGGGGCCACCATCGCAGCCGAGCGAAGGACATAGGGTCGAACATCGGGAACCGAGCCGGTAACCGTGACGCCGGGTAGCTTACCAAGTTCACGGACTGCCGGCGTCGGATCGGCACCGACAATGAGCAGTTTGGCCTGCGGTCGTTTGGCCTGGATCAGGGGCAGGGTGTTGCGACAGAAGTCGAACATGCACTCCTGGTTCGGGTAGTAGTCCATGCGACCGATGAAGGAGAGGGTGTCGGCATCGTATCCTTCACCGTCCGGTTTGAAGAAAGCGGCATCGACGCCATTGGGAAACCAGTCGGAGGCCGGCGCTGTGCCGTAGGACTGAAGGGTCTCCCATTCGGCGCGGGTGGTGGCGGTGCTGAGGTCGAATTTTTTCGCCAGCCGCTTTTCCGCCAACTCCATCTTTGTACCTTCGAGGCGGTAGCCGAGGGAAAGGGGGAAGGGCTTGTAATTGGCGTATTCCAGCCACTTCTGCGAATCCATGTCGCCGAAATCGAGAATCTTCGGAATGCCCTGCACGTCCTCGACGTACTGGGCAACCGATGAGCAATGAACGAAGATGAGGTCAAACTTCTCGCTGTCGAGCAGGGCATCGACGCGGCGCTTGAGGTCTGGCGAATAGAAGAAGCCCATGGATGACGGCGTCAGTACCGGTAGGCGGGCGACCATCCGTAGTATCTGAATCGAATTTCTCACCGAAGCCATTTCGAAGTGTTCGCAATGGCTGGCAATGCCTTCGCCTTCCTTCGCCTCATCCTGCGAACGGGACAGCGAGCACACCGTCACCTGATGGCCCTGGGCGGTGAAGTGGCGGATCATGTTGAAGGGGCGAATCTTGCCACCCCGCTTGGGCGGGAAGGGAAAGCGATGGCAAACGTAGAGGATCTTCATGCAAGCATTCCTTGCAATTCAACCGTTACATCCTCGTGGGTGCGGCCGTCTAGATAAATCCTTGCCCAGATCTCAAAATTTAGCAGAGCGATCAATGCGTCGGTATAGTCTTGGCGATTCGCCCGGTGGTCGGCTAACAACTGGAAAACCACAGCGGCATCGAACAACCCGCGGGCGTTGATGGATTCCGGGGATAGTATGCGGTCGAGGAAACGCCCCAGTTCTCCCTTCAGCCAGGCGCCCATGGGCGTGCCGAAGCCGCGCTTCTTGCGATGCAGGATTTCCGGCGGCAAGCGATCAACAAGTGCTTTCTTCATGGCCGCTTTGAGCACGCCGCCTTTGATTTTGATCGCTTCCGGCATGGTCGCGGCCATTTCAAGGAGTTCGTGGTCCAGCAGGGGAACCCGACATTCCAGCGAGACCGCCATGCTCATCTTGTCGGTAAGCATCAACAGGTCGTCCGGTAACTGCGAGGCCATGTCTACGGCCAGCATATGGTTACAGGGATCATCCTGCTTGCTGCCGGCGAAAGCATCACAAAGCGGGTCCCAAGCGTAACCGCTGCCGCCCATTAGCAGGCGGCTAGCCAGAGAACGGTCCATGATCTGCAGGTAGGCGCGATAGCGTTCGTCGAAGGAGAGTTCCGCCGTTGCAAGGAAGCCCTTGGCCAAGCGGGCAATGTTGAGCCATTTCGAGTGGCGGTCGGCCGGCAGCATGCGGCCGATGCTCTTGGCCGCAGACTGAAGGGCGATTGGCAGTCGGCAAAAACGCTCGGCATAGTGATTGCCGAGGTAGCGCCGGTAGCCACCGAACAACTCGTCGCCACCGACGCCGGAGAGAATCACCGTAACGTCCTGACGGGCAAATTCACTGACCAGATAGGTGGTGATGAAGGCTGTATCGGCTATCGGTTCGTCCATGTGCCAGAGCAAGCGGGGCAGGAGTGCCACGACATCAGGCTTGACGACGATTTCATTGTGATCGGTACCGAACAGTTCGGCGACACGCCGGGCGTAGGGTAGTTCGTTGTAGAAATTGTCGGCTGCCGAGCCCCCAAAGCCGATGGCATAGGTCTTGACCGGCTGCGATGCGGCCTCGGCCATGCAGGCTACGACTGCGGAGGAGTCGATACCACCAGACAGGAAGGCGCCGATGGGCACATCGGAAACCATCTGCATGCGCACTGAGCGGTTGATGCCGCTGGCGATGCGCTCGATCCATTCGCTTTCGCTGATGCCGGTTTCGATCCTCTCCGGCAACGACCAGTAGGATCGGGTGCAGGCGGTACCGGCCTCGACACACATCAGGCTGGCCACCGGCAGCTTGGAAATTCCCTCGAACATCGAGCGCGGTGCCGAAACGTAGCCGAGATTGAGATAACTGGTAAGAGCGGTGCGATCCACCGCGGCGCTGACACCGGGCAGGGCGAGCAGAGCTTTGGCTTCGGTGGCAAAGGCCAGGCGCTGGCCATCCTGCCTCCAGTAGATAGGCTTTACACCGATCCGGTCGCGGCCGATCAGCAAGCGACGACGCTTCGCATCCCAGAGCGCAAAGTTGTACATACCGTTGAGGCGCAGGGAAAAACTATCTCCCCAAGCTTCGTAGGCGTGCAGGATCACTTCGCAGTCGGAACCGGTCTTGAAGCGATGGCCAGCGCTGATCAGTTCTTCGCGCAGTTCGCGGAAATTGTATATTTCACCATTGCAGACCAGCCACAGGCTCTCGTCCTCGTTGGTCAGCGGTTGGTGGCCGCCGGCCAGGTCGATGATCGAAAGGCGGCGCATGCCGATGACGCAGTTGCCGTCGTGGTGCCAGCCCTGATCATCAGGGCCGCGGTGCCGCGTGATGTCGCCCATGTTTGCCATGAGTGCCGGGTCGGCGGGGCTGCCGTCGAGATGAATGATGCCGTAGATGCCGCACATGGTCTTGTCTTCTCGCGATCAGCCACTGATGGTGGCGTCGACTGCACTTCGCCGAGTTGTTGGCAGAAGCTCGCGATATACGGCGCGATAGCGGGCTGCACTGCGTGCCCAGGTCCGCTCGCTCTCGACGAAGGCGCGACCGGCCCGACGCATCTTTTCCCAATGTTCGCGATTGGCAATCATGAGACTGATGGCGCTAGCCAGCGCGTCAGGGTCGCCGGCGCGGAAAAGGGTACCGGTTTCGCCATCGCGGATCAGCTCCCGGTGGCCACCGACGTCCGAGGCAACCAGAAGCTTGCCTTGGGCCATGGCTTCAAGAGGCTTTAGGGGGGTAACCAAATCGGTCAGACGCATCGATTTGCGCGGGTAGCACAACAGGTCGATCTGGCCGTAATAGCGCTGAACTTCGCTGTGCGGAACACGTCCCGTGAAGACGACGCGATCGTCAATATCAAGTTGTTTCGCCTGCTCGCGCAGGGCAGCTTCCTGCGGGCCACCACCAACCAGCAGGATCTTTAGGTCAGGGTGTTTTGGCAGCAATTGCTTGGCGGCATCCAACAGCAGGTCGAGGCCTTCGTAGCCGTAGAACGATCCGGCAAAACCGAGAACGACACAACCATCGAGGCCGAGGGATGTACGCAGTTCGGGTTCGGCTGCTGGCTCGTAGGCAAAGGAATTAACATCGACGGCATTGGGGATTACAGTAACCTTATCCAGAGCTATCCCGCCGCGGGACACGATGTCCTTGCGCAAGCCTTCGCAAATGGTGGTAACGGCATCGGCCCGGCGAAGCGCCCAAGTCTCGAGGGTACGGGAAATCTTGTAACGCAGGCTGCCTTCCACCGTCGTGCCATGGTCGACTGCAGCGTCTTCCCAAGAGGCGCGCATTTCGTAGACTACTGGCAGCCCGAGCTTCCGCCCGGCGCGGATGGCGGGAATCGCGTTGAGTACCGGTGAGTGCGGGTGAAGGATGTCGGGATGCAGGCGTTTGACGAGCTCTTCGATACGCTTCTGGGTCGCAGCCATCTGACTGAAGTAGCCACGGATACCGGTCATTTCCTTATCGGTGCAGGTGCGGTGGAATACCCAGCCGTCGACTGCTTCCTGATCGACAACCGTACTGCCCTGCTTGGGCGTTGTCAGATGCAGCGTCTCCCAACCCAAGCGTCGCTGCTCGGCGAGCAGGGCAAGTGAGCGGAAGGCGTAGCCGCTGTGCAGGGGGATCGAGTGATCGAGAATGTGCAGTATCCGCAGGGCGTCAGTCTTTGTTTGCGAACTTTGTTGTTCGTAGGTCATGCCGCCAGGCTCCCGCGATCAAGTGCGGCGTTGTAGCCGGCATTCCGCAGGAAGGCCTCGAACATCAGTAGGGTCCAGATCGGAGCGCTGTAATCGCGGCTACCGTTGTTGTGATCGTTGACCAGTTCCTGCAGATAGTGGCGGTTGAACCAGCCAGTATCGGCCAGGAGTGGCCCGAGTATTGCCTCTTGGACGCGCTGCTTGAGCGGGCCGCGGAACCAGCGGGCGAGTGGTACCGAGAAACCCATTTTCGGGCGATAGAGCACGTCGTCTGGCAGGTAGGGTTCCATGGCCTTCTTGAGCAGGTATTTGCCTTCCTGGTCGCGAATTTTTTGCGATGAGCGCAGGGTAGCGAGCCATTCAACGAGTTCGTGATCCATCAGGGGCTCGCGAACCTCCAGCGAGTGCGCCATGCTAGCCCGGTCTACCTTGGTGTTGATGTCACCGATTAGATAGGTTTTGAGATCGAGGTACTGGATCAGGGCCAGCGCATCGTCGGTATCCGCCTTTGCCGCATGGCTGCTGAACACTTCGCTGGCGTCGTAGCCCCCGAGCGCGGATTTGAAATTGTCGCTGAACAGCTGATTGCGCATGGGGGCGCGCAAGATGGAAACCGAATGAAAGTAGGCTTCGACGGATGTCCTGGCCATTCCTTCAAAGGTGGTTTTTGCCCTAAAAATACGTGGTGCCCAGTCAGCTTTGGGGTATAGCTTGCCCAATATCCCGAATACCGGGCGGCGCAGGGCCAAGGGCAGAGCCGAGCGTATTTTTTCTTCCATCATGTGTAGGCGGTAGCGGCGATAACCGCCGAAACTTTCGTCGCCGCCATCACCGGAAAGGGCAACGGTGACGTGTTTGCGTGCCAACTGGCAGACGCGATAGGTGGGGATGGCCGAACTGTCGGCGTAGGGCTCATCGTAGAGCCTGGCCAGGGTGTCGATCAGGTCGAAATCGTCACTTTCGACGACGTCAAGGTAGTGGTTGGTCCGGTAGCGATCGGCCACCATCCTGGCAAATTCGGATTCGTTGAAGGCCGGATCGGAAAAGCCGATGGAACAGGTGTTGACCGCAGTCTTCGACAGACCGGCCATGATGGCGACGACGGCGCTTGAGTCAACGCCGCCGGAAAGGAAGGCGCCGAGGGGAACTTCGGAAATCATCCGCAGCTTGATCGACTCTTCAAGGCGGTGGGTGAGTTCGGCGCAAGCATCGGCATCGCTGATCGGATTGTCGAGGGTGAAGCGGACGTCCCAGTATTCGCGCGGTTCGCCAACCGGCTGGCCGCGCCGGAGCAGCAGTGTGCAGGCCGGGGGCAGCTTCCTCGCTTGCTTGAAGATGGCGCGCGGCTCGGCGACGTAGCCAAGGGCGAAGTATTCTTCGACGGCGCAGGGGTCGATCTCGCGCCTGAGTCCGCCGTGGGCGAGCAGGGATTTGAGTTCGGAACCGAAGAGGAATGTGCCGTCATCGAGCGCCGCGTAGAACAGTGGCTTGACGCCGAGGCGGTCGCGGGCGAGAAACAGGGATTCGCGGTTGCGGTCCCAGAGCGCGAAGGCGAACATACCGCGAAAGCGGTCGACGCAGCTTTCGCCCCAGGCCTCCCAGGCGTGAACAATGACTTCGGTGTCGCTGCGGGTGTGGAAGACGTGGCCGAGCGCCTGCAGTTCGGGGATCAGTTCCTGATAGTTGTAGATTTCGCCGTTAAAAACGACACAAACCGAATTGTCTTCGTTGTAGAGCGGCTGCTGGCCGGTCGAAAGATCGATGATCGACAGCCGGCGATGGCCGAGTCCGACGCCCGGCTCGACATGCATTCCGCCTTCGTCGGGGCCGCGATGAAACTGCGATTCATTCATGCGGTGCAGCACCGCGCGATCGATGTCGCGTTTGCCCCGGGTGTCGAATATTCCGGTGATGCCGCACATGCTATGGACTCTCCGCCGCTTTCCTGGCGAGTGAGCCCGAACCAAGCAGGAGCCGGTCATACGTCCCCTGATAGGCGGCAACCATGGCACTCATGCTGAATTTGCGTTCGACGCTCTCCCGCCCCGCGCGTCCCATGCGCCGGGCCAGATCCGGATGACTGGCGAGGCGGCAGATTTGCTGCGCCATGCTCTCGACATCGGCCGGCGGAACTATTTCGCCGCTGACGCCGGCGGCGACCAGATCGGCATTGCCGCCGACTGCCGTGGCAATGACCGGCAGTCCCGAGGCCATCGCTTCAAGGACCGTGTTGGAAATACCTTCGGCAAGTGATGGCAGCACAAAGCAATCGAAACCGCGCATGATCTCCGGGATGTCGCTGCGCTCTCCCGGCAGCCAGGCAAGGTCGCTGAGGCCGGCATCGGCAAGAAGCCGGTGACAGTCATCGCGCAGTGGACCATCGCCGATCAGCACCAGCCGCAGGCGTGGCCGAAGCGCAGGGTCCATGTCGAGGGCGCGGATGAAGGCGCGGGTCAGGGTCGGTTGATCCTTGACCCGCTGCATGCGACCCACCGTGCCGACGATAAAGTATTCAGGCCGCGAAAAGGGGCAGCCCGGTGTTGTATCGCCAGGGCCCGCCGGCTGGAAACGATCGACATCGACACCATTGTAGATTTGGAGCATTTTGCTTTCCGGTATGTGTATCTTGTGGGCCAGATAATCTGCCAGATCTCGCGAGAGGGCGAGGTAAAAACTCACAAATGGTCGATAAAAGCGCCGCACGCGCTGATAGGTAACGTTCGACCCGTCAAGGTCGCCGATATCGCGGCCGTGCTCGCCGTGAATGCGCACCGGGACGCCGGCGGCCCAGGCGGGCAGTTGAACCTCGAGGGCGGCAAGGTTGCGGCTGTGGACGATAGCCGGGCGCAGCCGGCGGAAGAGGGCGAACAGTTTTGGGAAAAGCCAGACGCCGTGGCCGGGCGCCTTGTTCAGCGCGATGAACTCGACATCGTCACGCTGGACGCGCTGGCGGAAATCGGTGATTTCAGTCAAGGCGATGACGGCGTGACGATAGTGCTCGGCAGGCATGTGGTTGATCAGATTGACGACACCGTTTTCCAGGCCGCCGGTATCAAAGCGATACATTACGTGGGCCACCAGCGGACGCATATCGTTGGCCGGCTTAACGCGCATCGCGGGTCTGGGCCAGCAGCAGGAGAATCTGCGGGACGGCGGCTTCGGCAAAAGCAGCCAGAGCGGGTGCGGCGCCTTCCGCCGGCGCGAACAGCATAATCACGGCCGAATCATCGCCTTGGCCACGCAAGCGGGACAAGGCGGTCAGCAGCTTGGCCACGATGTCACTGGTGGTCAAGTGCCCGTTGATCCAGTACCAATGCCAGACGACAAGCCGGGTTTCGATTCCGGCATGCCTGCCGCGAAGGTCGGCGGTGCGCACGTCTCCGGTTGCCAGCGTGACGCGATCGCGCGCAAGAACCGCCCACGCGGGATCATTGCTGATAACAAGTGTATTGGTTGAGGTTATTAGTTTGCGTTCGTAATCCTGATTGCGGTAGTAAGCAATATAAAGGCCGACTGCTTGCCCTTCATGCTTAAAGCTCTGCTGCAAGATAGCCGACGGGTTGGCATAAGCCGGCTTCCAGTCTGAAAATGGTGAGGTTTCGTCCCAATCGGCCGGCGGGGCGAGCGGGCGTAGTTGCGGCGGCGCTGCCTGGTCGGACAGGCTGATTGCAACGAAAGCGAGCGGCCCCAAGGCGGTTATCGCGGCCAGGCCCAGGGCAATCAATCGGGATCGCGCTGGGCTGGCCGGGTTTCGGCTGGGCGGCTGCACTGCTATGGTTGCGCCAGGCTGATCTTCGCTCCAGCGTGCGCCGACTGCGAACATGCCAAGGATGACGATGCCAAAAAAGAGCCAACCGTAGATCAGATGGTCGACTCCGACAGCCAGCCTGTTACCCGAGAAGTGCCCGATCATCACGATCAGATAAGCGCGTAGCCAGTTTGCAACGACGGGTACCAGGATAGCGGCGAGGATGAAGAGCATGCGTCGGCGTAGCGAGACATAGTTAAGGTAGGCAAACAATGTGCCGACAGTGACGGATGCGATGATGTAGCGTATGCCGCTGCATGCCTCGACGACCGACCAGTTTCCTGAGGGAATGATGAATTGCAAGCCTTCCTGATAGACCGGTATGCCGGTGACCCGCAGGGCAATGACCGTGAAATTGGCGGTCCAATCCATCAATTTTGGCATCATGAAGTCACCGATCGGAACGGCGAAAAGCAGAAAGGCCAGTGGAAAGGCAATGTGTCGGCCGACGTCGAAACCGAGAACTGAAACGCTTGCAATTATCAGCGTGGCGACCAGGGAAAACTGGGTCAGTGCGTTGACCGCGGTGAGCTCCCCGAGTAGCCAGATAAACCCCATGACCGCCAACAGAAGTGCCGGCCAGAAAGTTGGCTCCGGATGCAGCAGGGCAAGTTCGCGCCGCTTGCGCCAGATCAGCCATAGGCTGATCGGAGGCACCAGGAACGCATGGGCGTAGGTGTCAGATCGCGCCCAGATGGTCATCATCGCGACGGCCGTATCGCGATACCAGAACAACACCCAAAGAATCACTGCCAACAGGAGTGGCAGGGTTCGCCTCCAGGCATCGTTGGGAAGGCTTTGAGTGGTGTTCATTCAGACGATACTCCGGCGCCGGGGAGATAACGGTCAATGCCGATGAGTTTGGCGCCCCAGTTGTGGTTCTCGACAACCCGGCGACGCGCTGCTTCGCCGATTAGGATTGCGGTTTCCGGGTCATGGATTATTTTCTGAATTGCCGCGACATAATCATCAGGAAGTGTTGCAATGAGCAACTCCTTCCCGAAAACGGCATCGATCGCAACAGCGCATTCGGCCGAGGTGACAACGGGGCGCGACATCGCCATCGCTTCGAGAATGTCGTTATGGATGCTGCGGGAGGAATATGATGGGGCAACGACTGCAGTCGCGTACTGAAGCCAGGGGCGTTCATCGGGCACGCTGCCTGTGACTGTTATCCCGTCGTTTGTCAGCGCAAGAACTTCTGGTATCGGACTACGCCCGATAATATATAAATGGATGTTCGGATGGTGCCTTAACAGATCCGGTAGCACCGTTGTGGTGAACCAGGTTATGGCTTTGAGGTCGGCTGAACAACGCATGGCGCCGATAAAAACGATGGGGATTTCGCCGGTCGGATAGGGTGAAGGCCGCTGGAGGTCGGGCGCAAAATAAGAGGCATCGACGCCGTTGCCTAACGCTTCTACGCGAACCGCACATTCAGGTGCTCGGTTGCGGAAGAGGATGGCCTTGTTTTCAGTGACGAAAAACGAACGAGCGGCTTGCGCCGCCATTTTTCGTTCATAGGCCAACAAAAGTCGGCCTTCGCGCTGGTAGAGCCAGGATAACGGCCAGCGACGGTGCGATGCGTACTGGATCCATTTGGCGGAATCGACGTCGACAAAATCGATCAAGGTTCTCAGGCGAGTGAGGTGTTCGACGTACTGCGCCATGGCCGAAGAAGTAATAACTGCTGCGTCGATATGGCGCCGCTGGCAAGTCTCATCTATCCAGTCCTGCAGGTCGTTGTCGCGATAGTAGCGAAGCGTCAATGACTCTCCTGCGAGCAGCCCGCCCAAGCTGCGGATCTTGGCCAGGCGCGATCTTCGCCGGATGATGCGTAGGCTGGCACATAGAGGACGCACGACCTCCAGATGCGCCTCGTCTTCCGGGTTGTCAATGAAGGTACCGAGGAAAATCCGATGCACGCGGGCCAGATGCTTGAGCAGATGGAAGGAACGTGCCTTGTACCCCTCGTAGTGTGGCCGGGGAAGGCGATCTGCAAGAAACAGGATATTGGCCGTCACGCTGCTCAGCCCAGGTTGCGTACGATGTGCGGACCCAGCCAGTTGGTGAGGCCGATTGGCATTCTTCGCCAGGCTTCAATCAAGAGACGGTACTTGGCGTTGGCGGGGTTGTTCTGGGGAATGCTGTCGCGCTTGTAAAGACAGTATTCGTAATACAGCGGCTGCGGTTCGAACCCCCAGTTCTTCTTGAAGGCGAAAGAACCCGTGCCCTGCTTGCTGCGCCCATAGTCGAAGACCTTAAGCCCACGCATACAACTGCGGCGCATCAGTTCCCAGTATTTGAAGTCGTTGGCGGCCAGATGGCGAGCACTTTCATCATCGCCGGCGTAGTAGGGCAACACTTCGTCGCGGAAATAGAAGGAGAGTACGCTACTCAGCAAACGGCCGTCCGCGCCGCAAACGGTGAGCACTTCGCAGTCGTCACCAAAAACGCTGAGGAGTGCATCGAAATAGCGCTGGGGCATGGCCGGAGTGCCATGGCGATGAACATTGTCGGCATAGAGAGAAAAAAAACGGTCGCTGTTGTGGTCGACCGTGGAAACCAGGCCATTTTTAATCCCCTTGCGGACCATGGCCCTTTGCTTTCGGGGTATGGCAAGCATGTTTGCGTCGACATCAGGCAGGATTTCCTTACGGAATGTGACATACAGATCCTGAGTCGGCCACTCGGAATGACGCCGAGCAATGTTGCGGAATTCCAGATGATCGACACCCAGTTTTTCCGCCAGAGCGCAAGCCTCTGCTTCGAGGGCGTCGGCGGCTTGTGGATCGCTGGCTGCAACGCCGCCATATACAGCGAATGGAAGGGCGACCAGCGAATTACCAAAAAGCCAACTGTGGACGTGGGCAAGCGGCAGAACGCCGCGAATTTCACTGTCATCCTCAACGTAAAGAAAGTAGGTTTCGTGACGGAAAATGTCACGAATGATTCCTTGCCAGGATGCGCGATGGAAAAAAGTGGCCTCCGGGCAAGCGAATACGAATTCGTCCCAACGGCAGGCTGCGGGTAAATCACCAGCATCCAGATATTTAATGTTCAACATGCGTCTCAGCCGTCGATCAGGAAGAGCCGATCCATCCGGTCCCAGTGGAAGTCGCCGAGCAAGCGGTTGATACGGGCTTCCATCTGCCCGATATTCACGTAGTGGCGAAAACGCGTCTTGATGCCGATATCGGGGATTCGTGGCTGATCACGATCGATCTCCCAAGGATGAAAATAAAAAACTGCGGGCATGTTGTCGACGTGATTTACCTGACGCAGCATCCAGCGCGAAACTTCGTAGGGCATCAGGCGGAAATAACCGCCGCCACTGGCTGGCCAGTTATGGTTGAGAAAACGCAGCGTGGTGGCCGGAATCTCCAACAAGGCGCCGACTGTATGGGCGTGCCGCGGCGCATCAGGCATGCCGTAGTGATCGTGGCGGATTGGATAAATGCTCGAACTGTAAAGGTAGCCGGCACGTTCGAGGCAGTCGAAGGCCCACATATTGGCATTGCCTATGGAGAAACTTGGGGCACGGTAGCCCTTGACCGCTTGGCCGGTGAGATCTTCCAGAATCAGTTTGGCCAGGTGAATATCCGCAAAAAATGCCGATTCGGTCTGGTCGCTGGCCCGTTCATGCCCGTAGCCGTGGCTCGCTACCTCATGCCCCGCCGCTGCGATGCGCTTCACCAGTTCAGGGTAACGTTCGGCAATCCAGCCCAGTGTAAAAAAGGTGGCGCTTATTTCGTGCCGGTCGAGCATGGCAAGAATGCGATCAACATTGCGCTCAACGCGGCACTCGCGGGTCGGCCATTCATGACGTGGGATATGTGGTGCGAACGCGGAGACCTGAAAATAGTCCTCGACGTCGATGGTGAGTGCATTGGTAATCGGGGCAGTTTGCATGATGGGACGTTCAGCGTTGCCGTGCAGTCAACCAGGCAGCGAGATCACTGGCGATACGCTCAGCCGCGTGGCCGTCCCAGAGTTCCGGTACGCGTCCCCGTTTGCCACGGCCGGCAAGAATCTCATCGGCACGTTGGCGAATGGCCGAGACGTCGCGGCCAACCATGGTGTTGGTACCCTGCTCAACGGTAATCGGCCGTTCGGTATTTTCCCGCAGGGTAAGACAGGGAACACCTAGCGCGGTGGTTTCTTCCTGCAGTCCGCCGGAATCGGTCAGAACGATACGCGCACTCGCCATCAGGCCGAGCATTTCAAGATAGCCTTGCGGTGGGAGCAGGATGAAATTCGGATTTTCGATCAGTGGCCCCAGTCCGAAGCGTTCGATGTTTGCCCGCGTGCGTGGATGCAGCGCAAATACCAGTGGCACCTGCCTGGAGATTTCGACCAGGACACCAAGGAGCGAAGCCAGCGTATCGGCATGATCGACGTTGGACGGGCGGTGAAGCGTGACGACGCCATAGCCCGCCGGTCCGGATATCAGATTCGGGTTCGCCCCACCGGCGGCCACGGTCGCCCCGGGTGCGCGGGTGTATTCGCGGTTGTGCAGCAGCGAGTCGATCATCACGTTGCCGACGAAACGGACACGCTCGGCGGCAATGCCCTCACGGGTCAGGTTGGCTTCAGCGCTGCGCTCGGTGGTGTAAAGCAGGTCGGCGATCTGGTCAGTCAGTACGCGATTGATTTCTTCCGGCATGGCGCGGTCGTAACTGCGCAGCCCGGCCTCGACATGCACGACGGGCACCCCCTTCTTGACGGCAACCAGGGTGCAGGCTAGCGTCGAATTGACATCGCCGACTACCAGAACGCAGGAGGGCCGGTGATCGTCTATCACCGGTTCGAAGCGGCGCATGACCTCGGCGGTCTGCACCGCGTGGGAGCCGGATCCAACCTCCAAGTTGATGTCCGGCCGGGGAAGGCGCAGATCTTCGAACAACTTGTCGTTCATGTCCTTGTCGTAATGCTGGCCAGTATGGACGAGCAGGGCAGGAATGGCTGGAACGTGGGTGGCGAAGGCACGCAGGATGGGTGCCATTTTCATGAAATTCGGCCGGGCGCCAACGACGCAGATGACAGGCCCCAAGCCAACCGGCCAAAGCGTCGATTTCACTCGTTATCCTTGATAACAGCCGCATTCGGTAGTGGTGCTGCCGCGACAAATTGCTGCAGGAGGCTGAGCGTCGCCGTATTGATACGTTCCAATTGCATGAGACCTTGTTCTAGTCGCGCCAGTCGCTCGTCAAACTGACCGACGCTAAGTCCGGCGAGAAGTTGCCCGACTTTTTCTGCCGAGCCGGTAAGCTGGCCTGGATGTAGTGAATTCAGCGGTGTGTAGTGAACCTGGTCTGGGACGGCAGGTACGTAGGGTTGGCCGGAACCGCCGGAACTGCCGAGGGTTTCTTCGTGGATTTCGCGAGCGACCTCTTCTACGTCGGATGCATTGAATTGTTTCTTTTCGCTCAGGTAACCCATCAGCAACAAACGGTCGCAAACGGAGTTGATACGTCGTGGGATTCCGCTGCTTGCCTTGAAAATCGCTTCAAAGGCTTCAGGGAGAATTGCGAGGCTGTCTTCAGAGGCACCCGCCCGTTTCAAGCGGTGCTCTATGTAACTTCGTGTTTCGTTGACATCCAGGGGCCCGATATGGCAGGCAGCGATGACGCGCTGGCGAAACTGCATCATGTGCGGACTTTGCAGAATTTCCCTGAATTCTGGCTGACCCACCAAAAAACTCTGCAGCAGAGCACGGTTGCCGTACTGGAAGTTGGAAAGCATGCGCAATTCTTCCACGGCACGCGCGGTTAGGTTCTGTGCTTCATCCACAATCAGCAAACAGCGTTTGCCTTTGCTGGTCAGGTTGATTAGGAAGGCTTCCAGAGCCATCAATACATCGGATTTTGCGACGTCCCGGGTGCGGATTCCGAAAGCCGCACCAACCAGGCGGAGGGTGTCGTCGGCATCCAGTTGCGTGCTGACCAGCGTGGCAGCGACCACTTTTTCCTGATCCAAGCTTTCAAGCAGTCCGCGAACAATCGTTGTCTTGCCAGCCCCGACTTCACCTGTGACCACGATGAAGCCTTCATTTTGGTGCATGCCGTACTCAAGGTAAGCTGTGGCGCGCCGGTGCTGTTTGCTGCCGAAATAGAAGCTTGGGTCAGGGTTGAGTTGGAAGGGCTTGTCGGTCAGCCCATAAAACGATTCGTACATGGGATCAGAACAAGAATGAGATCGTTCCGACGAGGGCACTCTCGTCATAAGGACTTGTTGGACTATCAAATTGCGAATAACGCGCATAGAGAGCACCCACCGTCTTGGACCCGAAACGGGTCGATATTCCAGCTCGGTAGGTTGTCATCGTGGTCTTCACGACTGAGACAGCGCCGCTTTCAGTCTGTTGTCTTGACCCGATCAGATTTAGTGAAGTGAGTGGCGTCAAACGATGTGCAAAGCTAAGGCTATATCCCTTTTGATCGACGCTCGATAGATTGCCAATCGCCTGTCCGCCCGCTCCCGGAAGCACGCTTAAGGCTTCGTTGTTGTTGCGCCCAGCGAGAAAAGTGATGGAGTTTCTGCTGCCATAAAGGGTCACGGTCAGTTGCTGGAGGCGCTGGACGCGTGGTCGATTGGCCAGGTAATCACTCGTTGCCTGAGCATTCGGGGCCAGTCCAGCCTGATTCAGCAGATTACTGACGTAGGCGGCGCGGGCGGCCGGGTCGGGAATCAGTGTTGCGAACTGATCGAAATAAATATCGTATAGCGATCCGATTCCGTAGGTGGCGTTCTGGTTTGGAATAAAGGCGACGTCGCGAGTGTCGGTGTAGCGAATCGAACTTAGCGGAAAGCGATGACTGATCACGACGTTATGACCGTTTCCGAAAAATCGTTCTTCCTTGAAACCGTATACCTGGCTACGCTCGGTTGGTCGCCAGTCGAGTCCATAGCCGTAGGTTTGCTGGCGTTCATCATTGAGCGACTGATAATTATTGGATTCGGTTCCAATACTTGCCATTACATTCAATTGCGGGAACAAGCGGTATACCAGCATGGCGCGCAGGCGCTGATCGTTGTAGTCGCGACCGTTGCTGTAATCTGTATTTTGCTGGCTGCCGTCAATGACCCAACTCAGGTTTTGGAACCTCGTATTGCCCCTGAGTTGTCCCAGCCACTGGGCGAGGTCAACGTTGGAATAACCACTGGCACCCGAATTTGTAAATGAACGATTGTAGCGAAGCGAGTAATCGACCAGACCACCGAGTTCGCCTCTGATATATGGGGAGATTCGATAGGTTCCGGTATCTGCGACGTTATTGTTGAAGGCGTTACTGGGCGTTTGCTGTCCGAACGGGTTTATCAATTGTTGGGTTATTGCCGCGCCAAAATCGATGAACATCCAGTTATCAATCGCTTCTAGAGTACCGAATGCATTGAGACGATTCTGACTGAAGTTTTTGTCCGACTCACTTGCGTAGAAGCTACCGATCAAGGCGTAGTCCAAATACATATTCAGGCGCGCAGTACGGCCGTCTATATGAATACCGGGGGCGACTTGGGTAATCAGGTCGTTTTGTTTGTTCGTCGAACTGAGATTGACATTGTTAGTCAAGGTTTCGGTCAGCGAGATGCGCGGGACGATATTCCAGGAGCGGCCGACGGTGCTCCCCGGATCGGCCCCACCGGGAATGCCACCGGCGGGGGGTAGCGAGACACCGCCCGGAATATTCTGTCCGCCGCCTATCGAGGGCGTGTTGAACCCCGTTCCTTGACCAAAAACCTGTGTCGTCATGCCGAGCAGGGCGACGACACCTGCAACGATCATAATTCTGCGGACTCTAGTTTCCATTTCCGTAGCCATATCCATAAGCATAACCATAGCCATAGCCATCGGATGCGGATTGTCGAGCCTGATTGAGCACCATCAGCTTGACCGGACACGACTCAATGGCAGCGATAGATTCCTTGACCGCCGCCTGCGCCGTTACGCCAGCATTGACCACCATAACGATCTGACCCATGTGTGTAGCCAGTGCACGTGCTTCGGTAGTCAGGAGTAGAGGTGGTGAATCAAATACGATGATTCGATCCGGGTAACGTCTCGACATGTTTTCAAGCAGGCGAATCATGGCATCGCTGGCTAGCAGTTCGGTCGCGCGTGCATGGGCAGTCCCGCTGGGCAAGATCGAGAGTTTTTCAATATTGGTGCGCAACAACACGCCTGAAATATCGACTGAATTGCTTTCCACGATATCAAGGAGCCCCGGGGACGGCGGTAGCCCCAGCATGTTCAGAATCGATGGGCGCGCAACGTCCGCATCTACCAGCATCACGGTGTTATCCAGTTCCATGGCAATGCTGATCGCAAGGTTGGCAGCGGTAAAGCTCTTGCCTTCGCCGGGCAGGGCGCTGGTGACCATGATCAGATTGCCATTGGCAACCGTTACTGGGCCTCGACCCATGGCATTGGCGATCAGCGGCCGCTTGATGACCCGGAATTCATTGGCCAGAAGCGAACGCGTAGCATTCGGCACGAGCAAGCCTGATGCAGCGATCGATTCAAGATTAATCTCGACGCGCCTGGCGGCCGGGGAGGGGGAGGCGATAGCTGCATTTTCCCCTAAGCTGGCGTCAGATCGTCGGGCAGAAGGAACCAGTTCCGCACTCTCCCGCACTGTAGCAGACTGCGTATCCTGTGCTATCGGCGAATGAAGTGTCGACGAAGTGGGGTCATCGGGCAGTTCAACGCCTGCCTGTCGGAGTTGTTCCAGGCGCTTGGCTGCTTGTTCAATCAGACTCATCGATTTTCCTCAGGCAGCACGTTGTGTCAAAAATGCAAGCACAGCGACCCCAGTGCCGTAAGCAATCACCAGTCCAACGCCTGCGAAAACAAAGCGACGAAGACTGTTGCGCTCTTGCAAACGACGGGCTTCGCTAGGTAGCACCGTGATAATCCCCAAAACCGGCATTCCTGTAACATCGCGCAGTGATTTTCCGTCGAAAAACACCGGACGTAATTGGCTCGCGACAAACGCCACAAGGAAACCAGCGGCCAGCGCGATGAGCAGTCCAAGAGGCAGTAAAATAAGGCGATTCGGAGCCACTGGCTTGGGAGAAACCCGCGGCGGATCGATCAACCGGAAGTCGGCGACGCCGCCAGCCGACTCGAGATCGCCGGTGAGTTCGGCCGATTCCCGGCGCGTTACCAATTGTTCGTAATTCTTCTTGTGAATTTCGTAGTCGCGATTCAGTTGAGTGTATTCCACCTCGAGTTGGGGCATTGTTTTCAGCAGTTCGGTCGAACGTTTGTAGCGCGACTCATACTCCGCTACCCGTGTGCGCAAAGAGGCTACATTGGCCTCGGCCTCGGCAAGCGATACTTTTAGCTGCTGAAATACCGGGTTGTTGCTGACGGCAGCACCCGGATTCGCCGCGGCGAATTTTCGCCGGGCAACCAGTTCCGCACGCTTCTGCTCTTCAAGATCTTTGATAAGCCGTCGTGTACCCACTACATCCGGGTGCTGATCCGTATAGCGCTGAAGCAGCGTATCCAGATTTCGCTTTTGAACATCAATGCGTCCATCGATCTCAGGAAGGGATACGCCAGCATCTGAGCCGGGCGAGTCTGGCAGCAGGACCGGTTCTTCACCGACAATCTGGCGCTTCAATGCATCTCTGGCTTGCTCAGCTTCACGCAATTCAAGTTTTGACTTATTGAGGATGAGCGACACTTCAGAAAGGCGATCTACGCCGGTTTTCCCCTCCCCCGTCTGCATTTCGACGTTGCGTAACTTGAAGTCCTTGAGCCTTGCCTCGGCTTCCTCAAGTTTTTTCTCGTAGACGCGTATCTGGTCGTCAATGAACTTGCGAGCTGACGTGGAGTCCTGGCGCTTGTCGCCGAGACTGGACTCGACAAAAATCGACACCAGCGCTTGAACAACGCGTTGCGCCTTTGCTGGTTCCGTGGCGCGGTAGGAGATGGTATAGAGGTTGTCGCGGTTAGTACTCTTGACTTGCAGGCTGCTCGCCAAAGTTTCCAGCAACTCTTCCCGTTCAGCCTTGCTTTGCGTCGCCAAGTCAAGATCTGCCATGCGAATCAGCTTTTCCAGATTCGGGCGGCTGATCAGCGTGCGGCTGAGCATCATGACCTGCTGTTCAACATTGGGTTGAACCGCCAGTCCTGCCATCAGCGGCTTCAGGATCGATTGCGTGTCTACGAAGACCCGGGCAGAGGCCTCATATTTGTCGGGGATGCGCAGAATGATACCCGCAGCAATTGCACCGACGAGCCACGCGACAAGCATGCCGAGGCGCCGGTGCTGCCATGCGGCGCGCGCGAAAACCATCGCTTGGCGAAGAATATCTTCCATCTGGAGACCTGAACTAGAGAGCCACGCCCGGCTCAGGCCGGGACGGTGTCAGTTTGACGAACGGGATCAAAACCAGCTTTGCGGAATGATCAGGATATCGCCCGGCTTCATGTCCACATTCGCGGAGATATCGCCGCGCTTGATCAGATCACGCAGGCGCACGGTGTATTGAGCGTTGTTTTCCGAGGTGCGAAGGATCGTGGCGCGATTTCCATCCGCGAAATCGGTAATGCCACCGACGACGATCATCACGTCAAGCACAGTCATGTTCTGTTTGTAAGGCAGCGTTTGCGGTTTCGCAGCCTCGCCGACTACCCGGATCTGTTCGCTGTATGGCCCCACGAAATTGGTGACCACCACGGTGACGACGGGATCGCGAATGAATTTTCCCAGCTCCTTTTCGATGTCACGTGCCAGCGTGGACGGCTCCTTGTTGAAGGCGTTCAGGTCATCGATTAGCGGAGCGGAAATCTTGCCATCCGGCCGCACCGGGACGCTCATCGAAAGTTCGGGATTGCGCCAGACGACAATATTGAGGTTGTCGCCAGGGCCGATCTTGTAATTGTAATCAGCTGAAGCTGCCGCCGGTGGAGCGGCCGGAAAACTGGTAGCGCAGGCAGCTAGAACCAAAGTGGCGACGACAAGCATTAATTGCTTGACGCCGGAAGTAAACGCGGTACGGATGATGGACATATTTCCCCCCAATCAGGTCACAGGGCAAGCCTGCGGAGCAAAGACACAGTTCAATATCATAATGGAAACGCGATCAGAATAGCTCAGGTCATGCATTATTGATGTGGAACTATTTCACGCTGATGTTCAATTCTGTCTCTTCAGATACCGATTTTGATTTTGCCACCATGGATCAATGGTGAGTCAGGCTACCGTTCGCCAACCTAGAGTGGAAGGTTGTAGCGGCCGGGTGCGATCACGTTATCGGGATCGAACACGTCCTTCAGGTGGCGAATTGTTCGCCAGTAGGCATTGTCCTCGATAACCTGATGCATCATGTCGGCTCTGGCGCGATATACCTCCAGCCCGTGCTCGCGAATGCACGCGTACAGGCCATCTGCGCAACGATGAGCGCGCTCAACCTGCTCGGGCTGATCGCGCTCGAATAACAAATTGATTATGGCGACCAGAGAGGTTGTCGTTTCGATGTTGATGGTCATGTACAGATGGTGTCGGAAACGATCTCCAATCGCTTCCAGGTCGCGAACCAAGGCTGCTACCCGCCTGCCATCGGCTGGCAGGGCCGGATTGATGAACAGAAGGCCGCAACGCGATTGATCGAGTGCCGTCGGCTGCTGGCCAGGTGACCCGAATTTCCATAAGAGGTTGTCGATGGCAACGTCCGTCGGCACCCCGAGCGCGAGGCTGTGCAGTGGCCGGACGGCGTCAATCGCTGCGGCCTGTGCCCGTGCTGCCGGAAGAAAGTTGAACGGCCTCAAGAGCGTTGCCCCAATATCAAGGCGGCGCTCGGTAACGATCCGGATGGCCGCATAGCTGCCAATCCGCGCCCGAATTTCCCGTATTGCAGAGCTAACCTGGCCTCGGTTTCCGGTCACTGCGGCAAGACCGGTCCAGGCGTTTGGGGCCACAATTCCAAGTACCTGCTCAGCCTCACCTGCTGCCGCTGCTGCGGTAAGACCATGGCGCTCGAGATACCGGGTTATCCCACACATCAACGTGGTGTGCGTGCGCGGACGGTTGCCGATGTGGGTTACTGAGGTGAGCAGACCGTCGCGCTTTAGGCGCGCCAGTTCGTCGATGAACTCAGCAAGGTTCTCTGGTTTGCGCAATGCCATGGAGACAGCAACCTCCACGGGGCGCCGAGGTAGCAGGCGGAAGCAGGCACTGGTTACAATGCCGAAATTACTCTGGAAAAAGATCCCGTCGAGCATCGGACCCAGCCCGAAAGGATGGGAATGCGCGAGGGGGGAAGGCTCTCCAAGGCGACGGAAACCTGTCTGCAGGATTTCTCCCGCACCAGTCACCAGTTCAAGGCCGAACACATCATCCTTGCGTGGCCCGAAGTAGCCCACGCCGCGATCCAGCGCATTGCCCAGTATGCTTGTTGCGCCGCCGGCGCCGGTGACGTTGAAGGTCAGTTCGGGGCAGTTGGCCTGAAGGAAATCATAAAGCTGGCGCTGGGTTACTCCCGGTTCGATTACCGCCACCGGATTGTCGACGGATATTTCATCGGCATTGAGGATGCGGTTCAGCCGCGACAGATCGACCAAAATGTTGTCTTCCGTGACTGGTGAGCGCGATCCGTAACCCCAATTGAGGCCTGTGGATATGGGGTAGAGCTTCTGACCCGATGCTCGGGCAGTGCGAACCAGAGCCTGAACCTCTTCAGTGTTGACGGGAATGATTAGTGAGGCTGTCGATTGATGATAACCAGTGACGTTCGATGTCATGATTCCGCGATGTCCGGACAATGGAAATTTCTGTGTCAACGAATGATAGACGCAATGACTTACTCCGGTATTTTTTGTGACATTCGACCAGAGGACTCTTCTGTATTGAATTGGCAAGGCCATGGAGAATGCTGGCCATCCTTTACAATGCGATCGCGTGGCTCTGTATTAACGATCGTTGGCCTATTTCCCGCTTCCCATTATCCGACGAGGTTCCTTTGCAAATACTGCCTGTTGTTCTCTCCGGTGGCTCCGGCACCCGCCTGTGGCCGATTTCGCGCGAAAAGTACCCCAAGCAGCTGTTGCCGCTGGTGGACGACCAGACGATGCTGCAAGCGACTGCGGCGCGTCTCGACGGGGTGTCGGGCCTGCTCGACCCACTGGTGGTGTGCAACGAGGAGCATCGCTTCGCGGTCGCCGAACAGTTGCGGCTGCTCGACAAACGCGGTGCCATCGTGCTCGAACCCTGCGGCCGGAATACGGCACCGGCCCTGACCCTGGCTGCCCTGTGGGCGACGAAGGGCGGCGGCGACCCGGTGCTGGTGGTGATGCCGGCCGATCATGTGATTGATCAGGAAGAAATTTTCCGTGCTGCCGTCGGCCGGGCGGTGCGACTGGCCGAGGCGGGCTTCGCGGTTACCTTCGGCATCACGCCGGATTGTCCGGAAACGGGCTATGGCTACATTCAGCAGGGCCCGGCGTTGGCGGGCGATGCGGGCGGATTCCAGCTCGCCCGGTTTGTCGAAAAGCCCGACCGGGAGACTGCGCAGGCCTATCTGGATTCGGGCGAATACCTGTGGAACAGCGGCATCTTCGTCATGCGCGCGTCGATCTGGCTGGGGGCGCTGGCGATCTGCCGGCCGGACATTCTTGACGCATCCCGCGGGGCGCTGGCCGGCGTCAGCGAGGATGGTGATTTCGTCCGCGTGGACCGCCAGACTTTCGAAAAATGCCCGGCCGACTCGATCGATTACGCGGTCATGGAACGGTTGGCCAGCGGGCTTGAAGGGCTTCCGGGCGGTGTCGTCATTCCGCTGTCGGCGGGCTGGTCGGATGTCGGGGCCTGGAATGCCTTGTGGAAAGTCCTGCCGCGCTGCGCTGACGGCAATGCGACGCGCGGCGATGTGCTGCTGGAAAATTGCCGCGATACGCTGGCGATTTCGGAGGGGCGGGTCGTTGCCTGCGTCGGGGTCAGCAATCTGGTGGTCGTCGAAACCGACGATGCGGTGCTGGTGGCGCACCATGATGCAACGCAGGATGTGAAGAAGATCGTGGATCGCCTGAAGGCCGAGCGGCGCAGCGTGACCCAATGGCAGCGCAAGGTGCATCGACCGTGGGGCTGGTACGACGGCGTCGATGCCGGTGAGCGTTTTCAGGTCAAGCGGATCGGCGTCAAGCCGGGGGCTTCGCTGTCGCTGCAGATGCACCACCATCGGGCCGAACACTGGATTGTGGTCAGCGGTACGGCCAGGGTGACGCGGGGCGAAGACGTGTTTCTGGTGTCGGAGAACCAGTCAACCTACATTCCACTGGGTGTCAAGCACCGCCTGGAGAACCCGGGCAAGGTGATGCTGGAGATGATCGAGGTGCAGTCCGGAAGTTATCTGGGTGAGGACGACATCGTCCGCTTCGAGGACAGCTACGGGCGCAGCTGATCAGTCGAAGAGCAGGGCGGCCGCGACCTTGCGGCCTTCCGCCGCGAGGATGTTGTAGGTGCGGCAGGCGGCCTGAAGATCCATGATTTCCAGCCCGATGCCGGCTGGCGCGAAGGGGCGCAGCAGGGCGCCGGGCGGGAAACGCAGCCGGCTACCGGTGCCGAGCAGGATGATTTCGGTGCCCAGCCCGAGCAACTGCTGCATGTCGCCGGTGGTGAGCGTCTCGACAGTGGCGGTCGACCATCGGGGAATGATCGATTCCGGCAGGACGATGAGGTTTTCTTCGTATTTTTCATGGTTGACCGCAACATAATTAGCGCCATAGGCGGTAAAGATGTTGAGGCCGGCGGTGTTGGCGAGATGAAGTTTCACTGATCCGATGTCCAGAAAAGCCCGCCAAAATTGCGGTGCACCATGCGTTGAAGTAGGATTATACCTTTGGCCTTTACGGGCCATGCGCCGCCGAGCCGGAAGATTCCCATGAAACACGTAAAGAAATCCGCCAAACTCGCCAACGTCTGCTACGACATTCGCGGCCCCGTGCTGCAGAAAGCCAAGCAGATGGAGGAAGAGGGACACAAGATCATAAAGCTGAACATAGGCAATCTCGCCGCGTTCGGCTTCGACTCGCCGGAAGAGATCCAGCAGGACATCATCCGCAACCTGCCCACGGCGGCCGGCTACACCGATTCCAAGGGGATCTTCGCGGCACGCAAGGCGATCATGCATTACTGCCAGCAGAAGCACATCAAGGGCGTGACGCTGGATGATATCTACGTGGGCAACGGGGTTTCCGAACTGATCGTGATGGCCATGAACGCGCTGCTTGATGCCGGCGACGAAGTGCTGGTGCCGGCGCCCGATTACCCGTTGTGGACCGCGGCGATCAGCCTGTCCGGCGGGACGCCGAAGCACTACCTGTGCGACGAAAGCAAGGGCTGGTTGCCCGATCTGGACGACATTCGCAGCAAGATCAATGCGCACACCCGGGCGATCGTCCTGATCAATCCTAACAACCCCACCGGCGCGTTGTACCCGGATGATCTGCTCTGCGAAATCATCGACATCGCGCGCCAGCACCACCTGATCATCTACGCCGACGAGGTGTACGACAAGGTGCTCTACGACGGCGAAAAGCACACCTCGGTTGCCGCCTTGTCGGATGACGTGCTGACCATCACCTTCAACGGTCTGTCCAAGAACTACCGTTCCTGCGGCTATCGCGCCGGCTGGATGGTGGTTTCCGGCGACAAGCGCCATGCCCGGGATTACATCGAGGGCCTCGACATGCTGGCGTCGATGCGCCTGTGCGCCAATGCGCCGGGTCAGCACGGCATTCAAACCGCGCTGGGCGGTTATCAAAGCATCGACGATCTGGTCAATGACGGCGGTCGCATGCGCCGGCAGCGGGATGTCGCCTACGATCTGATCAATGCCATTCCCGGGGTCAGCTGCGTCAAGCCCAAGGCCACGCTCTACATGTTCCCGAAGCTTGATCCAAAGATCTATCCGATCAAGAACGATCAGGCCTTCATTACCGAACTGCTGCAGGAAGAGAAGGTGTTGCTGGTGCAGGGCACCGGTTTCAACTGGCCGCACCCGGATCACTTCCGGCTGGTCTTCCTGCCGCACGAAGATGATCTCAAGGAGGCCATCGGCCGGATCGCCCGCTTCCTGGAAAATTATCGCAAGCGTCACAACACCAACCAACTCATCAAAGACTGAACATGAAACCCATCAATGTTGGCCTTATCGGCATCGGCACCGTCGGCGGTGGCACCTGGACCGTACTCAAGCGCAACGCGGAAGAAATTACCCGGCGCGCCGGGCGGCCGATTCGCATCACGGCCGTGGCCGACAAGAATGTCGACCTGGCGAAGCAGGTGACCACAGGCGAAGCGCGCGTGACCGACGATGCCTTTTCGCTGGTCAATGATCCGGACATCGACATCATCGTCGAATTGATCGGCGGCTATGGCGTGGCCAGGGATGTCGTGCTGCAGTCCATTGCCAACGGCAAGCATGTGGTGACCGCCAACAAGGCGCTGCTCGCCGTGCATGGCACCGAAATTTTCACCGCGGCCCAGCAGAAGGGTGTCATGGTGGCCTTCGAAGCGGCGGTTGCAGGCGGCATCCCGATCATCAAGGCACTACGCGAGGGTCTGAGTGCCAACCGTATTGAATGGGCGGCGGGCATCATCAACGGCACGACCAATTTCATCCTTTCCGAAATGCGCGACAAGGGCCTGTCGTTCGACGACGTGCTCAAGGAAGCCCAGCGCCTGGGTTACGCCGAGGCTGACCCGACTTTCGACATCGAAGGCGTCGACGCGGCACACAAGGCGACGCTGATTGCCTCGATCGCCTTCGGTATCCCGGTCCAGTTCGACAAGGCCTACATCGAGGGCATCACCAAGCTCGAGGCCTCCGACATCAAGTACGCCGAACAGCTTGGTTACCGCATCAAACTGCTCGGCATCGCCAAGCGCCGCGACAAGGGGATCGAGCTGCGTGTGCATCCGACGCTGATCCCGGCCAAGCGCCTGCTGGCCAATGTCGAAGGCGCGATGAATGCCGTCGTCGTCAAGGGGGATGCGGTCGGCACCACGCTTTACTACGGCAAGGGTGCCGGCGCCGAGCCCACCGCCTCGGCCGTGATCGCCGATCTCGTCGATGTCACCCGCCTTGCGACCGCCGATGCCGCGCATCGCGTGCCGCACCTGGCCTTCCAGCCGGACGCCATGTCCAGCCTGCCGATCCTGCCGATGAGCGAGGTCGAAACCGGCTATTACCTGCGCTTGCGCGTCGAGGACAAACCTGGCGTGCTGGCCGATGTGACCCGCATTCTCGCCGACCAGCAGATCTCGATCGACGCCATGCTGCAGCGCGAGCCGGAAGAGGGCGAGGGTGAAACAGATATCATCATCCTGACCCACGTCTGCAAGGAAAGCGCCGCCAATGCCGCGATCGTGAAAATCGAGGGGCTAAGCGCGCAAAAGGGCAAGGTCAAACGCATTCGTCTGGAAGAACTGCAATAGCCGGTTCTCGCCGAAGATACAGAAGCGGGGGCTGCGGCTCCCGTTTTTCGTTTACCGGCCTGGCTCAGGAGTGTCGCTCATCGTGTTTCTTTTCCGCCTTGTCGGCGGGGCGCGCCGGTGGAGGCGGGGTATGCATGCCGACCATGGCCAGGAGCACGATCAGAACGATGAACGTAATGGCGCCGGCAAGAACGAAGCCGGTCAGCATCAATAGCAAGGGCACGATGGCGAGACCGGTCATGATGAACTCGATGGCATCGTCTGCATTCTGGTAACCGATGCGCTTGAGCAGATGACGCAGCATGAGATCCTCCGGAAGAACGCCCCGTTCGTGCGAACGATGCTTTATTAGAGTCCTGCGCCGGGCCGTTGGCAAGAACTGACTGCAATTCCCGGCTTCCACCCTGCAACGCGAAGGGGCATTGCGACCCGGATCAAGGAAATTCCGCTGGGCAATCGACACAATCAGCGTCAATTGCCGTTCCGGCAAGTCTTTCAAGGAGCCATCATGCAAGCCATTCACGTCTGCAACCACACCACGCCTGAAGCACTGTATCCTTTCGATGCGCGCGGAATCGCCAAGCGTTTTCGCCACGCGGCCATTTTTGGTGCGCTGGATGCGCTGCAGCCCGGCGAAACCATGCGCTTTTGCAATGACCACGACCCCTTGCCGCTGCTCGCGCAATTGCAGCAGCGCTATGGCGAGCGACTGAATATCGCGTATCAGCAGCGCGAACCCGGCGCCATCGTGATCGATTTTTCCGTTGTGAACTGATTGCTCGCCACCGCCAGCCTGACCCTCCTCGCCTTGTTCGGCAGCGCCCTGTTGGCGCTGACTGGCGTGGGGGCGCCGCTGGCGGTCGCACATCTGGCTTTCGCCGTCGGCATCGTGCCGCTGATCCTTGCGGCGATGAGCCATTTTGTTCCGGTACTGACCCGTACCGGCGACCCGGGCCCCTGGGTCGCCCGGCTGCCTGCGGCTGCGCAAATCGCCGGCCTGCTCGCAGTCTGCGCCATGCAGGGTTGGCTGCCGCGCGGCTGGCTGCATCTGGCGCTTGCGCTCGACCTCCTTCTGGCCCTGCTGTTGCTGGTCTGGGTCGCCACCCGTGCGCGGGCGACACTTGGCGTGCCACACCCGGGCTGGCGCTGGTATGGCGCCGCCTTGGGCTGCCTGATGCTGGCCCTGGTTGCCGTCCTGCTGCAGAGCGCCATCCCGTCACACTGGCAGGCGCTGCGCCTGGTCCACCTGCATCTGAATACCCTCGGGCTGGTCGGACTGGCCGCACTGGGCACGCTGCCGGTTCTGCTGCCAACGGCGCTGGGCAAGTTCGACCCGGAGGCCGGCAACTGGCTGCGCCGTCGCCTCTGGCTGGTGAGCGGCGGTGTCCTGCTGGTCAGTGGCGGCGCGGTGATTGGCTGGCCGTTCGCCATTCCGGGCGCGGCACTGATGCTGGTCGTGGCACTTGGCCTGGCTGGCCAGTGGATCCGGCGTTTCGGTACGGCGGCGCTGATTGCTGACGGGGTCTCGGCCTCGTTGGTTGCAGCGGTGGCCGGACTGCTGTTGACGCTCCTTTCCGGCGTTGCGCATGGTGCCGGGTACACCGGGGGGCGCCAGACCCTGCTCGCCTGGGGTGCGGGCTTTCTGCTGCCGCTGGTGACCGGGGCACTGAGTCAGTTATTACCCGTCTGGCGCTGGCCGGGTCCGTCCATACCCGAACGCGCGCTGATGCGTCAGCGACTGGCGGCGAACGGTACCTGGCGTGCCGGGTTATTCTTCGCCGCGGCGCTGCTCCTGCTGACAGGATTCGAAGCGCTGGCCGGCAGCCTGTTGATGTTCGCGTTAGCCTTGTTTGCCGTTGGCTTGCTGCAAGCCGTGCGCGTGTCACGGTCGACGCGGTAAAATCGCCCTTTTTCCGCCATTCAGGTTTTTTCCATGCGCTATATCTCTACCCGCGGCCACGCTACGCCCCAGTCCTTCTGCGACATTCTGCTCGGCGGACTGGCGCCCGATGGCGGCCTCTACCTGCCGGAAAGCTACCCGCAGGTCAGCCGGGCCGAACTCGATGCCTGGCGCCAACTGTCGTACGCCGATCTGGCCTACGAAATCCTTGCCAAGTTCATTACCGACATTCCGCCGGCCGACCTCAAGGCGCTGGTCGCCAGGACCTACACGGCACAGGTCTATTCACATGCCCGCAACGGTGGCGATGCGGCGCAGATCACGCCGCTGACCAAGCTCGAGGACGGCCTGTACACGCAGGAACTGTCGAACGGTCCGACGCTGGCCTTCAAGGACATGGCGATGCAGTTGCTCGGCAACCTGTTCGAGTACGTGCTGGACAAGCGTGGCGAGGCCATCAACATCCTCGGCGCGACCTCCGGCGACACCGGCTCGGCGGCCGAGTACGCCATGCGCGGCAAGCACAACGTCAAGGTCTTCATGCTCTCGCCGGACGGCAAGATGAGTGCCTTCCAGCGGGCTCAGATGTACTCGCTGCAGGACGCCAACATCTTCAACATCGCCGTCACCGGCCTGTTCGACGACGCGCAGGATATCGTCAAGGCCGTCTCCAACGACGCCGACTTCAAGGCCAAGTACAAGATCGGCGCGGTCAATTCGATCAACTGGGCGCGCGTTGCGGCGCAGATCGTCTATTACTTCCAGGGCTATTTCCTGGCGACGAAATCGAACGACGAGCAGGTCGCCTTCGCTGTGCCATCGGGCAACTTCGGCAACATCTGCGCCGGCCACATCGCCCGCCAGATGGGCCTGCCCATCGCCCGCCTGGTGCTGGCGACCAACGAGAACGACGTGCTCGACGAGTTCTTCCGTACCGGCGTCTATCGTCCCCGTACCGCTGCGCAAACCAGCATCACCTCCAGCCCGTCGATGGATATTTCCAAGGCCTCCAACTTCGAACGCTTCGTCTTCGATCTGGTCGGTCGCGATCCCGCTGTCGTCAAGGAATTGTGGGCCAAGGTCGACAAGGGTGAGGCTTTTGATCTGTCGGCTACGGTCCACTGGGAAAACCTGCCGAAATTTGGTTTTGTCTCCGGCAAGAGCACCCATATCGATCGCATCAAGACCATCCGCTTCGCGCAGGGGCGTTACAACGTCATGCTCGACACGCACACCGCCGATGGTCTGAAGGTGGCGCTCGAACACCGGCTGCCGAATATCCCGATGATCGTTCTGGAAACCGCACAGCCGGCCAAGTTCGAGGAAACGATTCGTGAGGCCCTGGGCGTCGAGCCGTTACGTCCTGCTGACCTGGTTGGTATCGAAAAGCTGGAACAGCGCGTCGTGGTCATGGCGCCTGACGTAGTCGCCGTCAAGCGATTCATCATCGACCACGTTTGAGCTTCGGCCCCGACGAGGAGCCGTATCGTCCGCCTCAGAGGTAGATGACGGCGGGGAAAACTGCAACGGCAAGCACCAGAACCAGCCATTCAAGATTGTTGCGGGCCAGGAAGCCGGTGAAATGCAAAACCAGAATGACGATGGCGAAGACATAAAACAGCGCAAATAGCATTCGTGGCTCCAGAAGAGGGTGTTAGTTGTTGCCCGGCACCAAGCGGGGTATGGTCGGAATTATAAGACGAAGTCGCCACCTGGCAATACGCGGCATCAGCCGATGAAGCGCATCGACAGGTCGAGTGCCTTGACATCCTTGGTCAGCGCCCCGACGGAAATCCGGTCGACGCCGGTTTCGGCGATGCCGCGTATGGTCTCCAGGCTGACGTTGCCCGAGGCTTCGAGGACAGCGCGCCCGGCATTGATCCGCGCCGCCGCGCGCATCATGTCGAGGCTGAAGTTGTCGAGCAGTACCATTCTGGCACCGTGATTCAGCGCCGTTTCCAGTTCCACGAGGCTCTCGACCTCGATCTGGACGAAGGTGCAGCGCGCCGCCGCCCTTTTTGCCACCTCGGCAGCGGCAGCCAGGGCTGGCGCTATCCCGCCGGCGGCGAGGATGTGGTTTTCCTTGATCAGAATGGCATCCCACAGCGCCAGCCGGTGATTGCCGCCGCCGCCGCAGCGAACGGCATATTTTTGCGCGATACGCAGGCCGGGCAGGGTTTTTCGGGTGTCGACCACCTGCGCGCCGGTTCCGGCGATCGCGTCGGCATAGATGCGCGCCTTGGTGGCCACGGCTGAGAGCAACTGGAGAAAATTGAGCGCGCTGCGCTCGGCGCTCAGCAGGGCGCGGCCGTCAGCGCTGATTTCGCAGAGCATTTGACCGGCGGCGATGCGTTCGCCATCGCGCGCGCTCCAGCGCACTGATGCCTGCGGATCGAGCTGGCGAATGCATGCCTCGAACCAGGCGCAGCCGCAGAGCACCCCCGCTTCGCGCGAGATGACCGTTGCCCTGGCCATGCGCCCGGCGGGGACAAGATCGGCGGTGAGGTCGCCGGGGCCAATGTCCTCGTTCAGGGCATCACTGACATTGCGGGCGATTTCCGGCGCGAGCGGGAAGGGGAAGTCGATGGGCATGGAATGGGCGATCCGGCGATTTGATGGAGGAATTGTACCTGCGGGCTGGTTAATGATGCCGGCTCGGCGCCACCCAGTCGTTGAACAGCTTGCGCGCGGCATCGATCACTTCACCGGCGGTCAGGCCGATGGGGCCGCAGCCCTGGCTGACCAGGTGGTCAGCAGCCGCGCCATGCAGATGCACGGCGGCGAGCAGGGCGCTTTCCGCCGGCCAGCCCTGGGCGAGCAGGGCGGTGATCAGGCCGGTCAGGACGTCGCCCATGCCGGCGGTCGCCATCCCCGGATTGCCGGTGGAATTGATCCACCAGCGACCGTCGACCGTCGCGGCGACGGTCCCGCAACCCTTGAGCGCAATGTGGCAACGGTAGCGTGCGGCAAGTTGACGCGCCGCCTCGATGCGGTCTGCCTGCACTTCGCGCGTCGGGCAACCGAGGAGACGCGCGGCTTCGGCCGGGTGCGGCGTGAGGATGACGGGAGCGAAGCGGTTGTAGAGATGGCCTTCGAGCCGGCCATCGGTCGCCAGGATGTTCAGGGCATCGGCATCGAGAACGACAGGCACCGGACACTTGAGCGCCTGGTCGAGGAGGCGGAGGGCCTCGCCAGAACGGCCCAGGCCGGGGCCGCAGGCTAGCGCCTGAAGGTCGGCCTGCAGCAGGGTATCGGCCCGCCGGACCATGAGTTCGGGCTGGCCGGAATCAACGGTCGATGCGTCGGGATCGAGCAGGCCGAGATAGATCCGTCCGCTGCCCAGTTTCAGTGCGGCGCGCCCGGCGAGCAGCGCCGCGCCGACCATCGACTTGCTGCCGCCGAGGATGCCGGCGCTACCGAAACTGCCCTTGTGGCTGTTGCGCATCCGCGGTTGCAGCAACGATGAAAAATCGGCCATGCTGACAATATTGCCGTCGGCCGTAAACTCCGGTTGAAGCGACAGTTCCAGCCCGGCAACCCGGATTTCTCCGGCGAAATCGGGTCCTGCAGCCGTAAACAACCCGGGCTTGGCGGCGATGAAGGTGATCGTATGGCTGGCCCTGATCGGCTCGCCAAAAACCTGACCGGTGTCGGCATTGAGGCCGGAGGGGCAGTCAAGGGCGAGCAGGGGACAGCCATCGCGCTCCGCCAGTTGGTTCGCGGCACGAATCCAGGCTGCGTAATGCCCCTCCGCTGGCCGGGTCAGGCCGATTCCGAACAGTCCGTCGATGATCAGCGACCAGCACGCCTCATCGGGAATGCTCCCGGTGACTTTGCCCCCCTCCGCGATGAATCGCTGATGCGCGGCGGCGGCATCTGCGGGGAGGTGCGCCGGGTCGCCGGCAAAAACCAGGCGCACGTCGAAAAATGACTTTCGCAACAACCGGGCCGCTTCGAAGGCATCGCCCCCATTGTTGCCAGGGCCGGCCAGAACGAGAACCGGCCGCGCCTGCTCGCCAGCCAGCATGACAGCCCACGCTGCGGCGGCGGCGCCGGCCCGCTGCATCAACGGCACATCGGCGAAGCGGGCTTCGATCTGGCGTAGCGTGGGGCTGCGGAATAGTGACGTGTCCATGAAGGGATTCTAGCGCCAATAGCGCTTTGCGATCCGGATGGTATTGGCATGGATGGAAACTGTATCGTCGATCAGTCGCGCGTAGCCGCCCGCCATGGCGAGGGCGAGCGGAATGCCGGGTGCCCGGCAGCGGTTGAAAACGCGTCGGTCGCGTTCGGCCAGGCCGTCGATGCTCAGGCTGAGGCGGCCGAAACGGTCGTCCTTGTAGGGATCGGCCCCGGCAAGGTAGATGACGAGATCGGGGCGGGCGAGGTCAAATGCCGTGTTCAGGCCGTCTTCGAGGTGAAGCAGATAGGCTTCGTCGGAGCAGCCGTCCGGCAATTCGATGTCGAGATCGCTGATTTCCTTTTCGAAGGGGAAGTTGCGCGCGCCGTGGATCGAAAAGGTGAAAATGCTGGTGTCGCCAGCCAGGATGCTCGCGGTCCCATTGCCCTGATGAACGTCGCAGTCGACGATCAGCACGCGTCCGACACGGCCTTCGGCCTGCATGGCGCGGGCGGCAACGGCAGCGTCGTTGAAGACGCAGAAACCTTCCCCTCGGTCGCGAAAGGCGTGATGGGTGCCACCCGCCAGATTGGCAGCGACACCGTCGCCGAGCGCGGCGCGGCAGGCGCAGATGGTCGCGCCGGCGGAACGGCGGGAACGTTCGACCATGCCCTCGCTCCACGGAAAGCCAATGGCTTTTTGGGCCTTTTCCGGGAGTTGACCGCAACCGACCTGGCGTATGTAGTCGGGATCGTGGGCGCGCGCCAGTTCTTCATCGCTGGCTGCATGCGGCAGATTAAAATCGGCTTCGCTGAAATCGCCGCTGGCGAGCAGAGCCTGGCGCAGCCGCGCGTATTTTTCCATCGGGAAACGATGGCCCGCCGGCAAGGGAAGGACGAAGACATCGGTATAGAAAAGCTGCATTGCCGATGCCTGCGCAGGCGGATCAGTTCAGTGCGGCCGACATCTTGCGCCGGAATTCGCGGATCAGGTCGTCGTATTGCTCGCTGCCGCCGAGGGCTTCGAAAAGTTGGAGCACGGCCTTGCGGCCGGCGCCTTCGTCGAAAAAGCGGTCGCGGACAACGACCTCCAGCGCGGCTTCGAGGGCTTCGCGGAAACGGCCTTGCGCGGCATAGGCGCGGGAGAGTTCGAGACGGGCGGCGTGGTCGGCCGGGTTGGCGGCCAGCCGGGCTTCGATCGCTGCCGTGTCGGCGGCGCCGTCGGCCAGCGCCAGGCGGGCGCGCAGGGCGTTGGCACGGTCGGGTTCGTTGGCGTATTCGCCGGCCAGTAGTTGTTTGGCTTCATCGTTGCGGCCCAACTGCATCAGGACATCGACAGCGTCGAGCTGTATGGCCTGATCCTGCGGGTTGGCGTGGCTGGCCTCGACCAGTTTGGCCAGCGCTTCTTCCAGCTTGCCTTCGGCGACCAGCGCTGCGGCTTCCTCGCGCAGGTTGCCGCCGGGGCCGGCGGGCAGGGCAATGCGGTCAAGAAAGGCACGTACCTGGTTTTCCGGCAGCGCGCCGTTGAATTCATCGACCAACTGGCCCTGAAAGAGCACTTTGACCGAGGGAATGCTGCGCACACCGAAGTGCTGGGCAATTTCCGGGTTGGAGTCGGAATCGATCTTGGCCAGCAGGAAGCGGCCACCGTATTCCTCGGCCAGCTTTTCCAGCATTGGCTTCAGGACCTTGCACGGTTCGCACCACGGCGCCCAGAAATCGACGACCACCGGCACGGTTTCCGAGGGGATGAGGACTTTGGCTTCAAATTCTTCAATGGCAACGTCAAAGGCAAACTGGGACATTTAAGGACACCGGGGATTGGATTGCGCCGATTATAGATGATGCCGGTTTGAGGAAATCGTCCCTTTCGGCTATCATTTTGCTTTCCCGCAGCCTGTCATTCCATGACCAAATTCGTTTTCGTTACAGGCGGTGTCGTGTCCTCACTGGGCAAAGGCATCGCCGCCGCGTCGCTCGGGGCCATTCTGGAATCCCGCGGCATCAAAGTCACTCACCTCAAGCTTGACCCCTACATCAACGTTGATCCCGGCACGATGAGTCCTTTCCAGCACGGTGAGGTTTTCGTCACCGAGGACGGCGCCGAGACCGACCTCGATCTCGGGCATTACGAGCGCTTTACCAGCGCCCGCATGACCAAACGCAACAACTTCACGACTGGCCAGATCTACGACACGGTGATCAAGAAGGAGCGCCGCGGCGAGTATCTCGGCAAGACGGTGCAGGTCATCCCGCACATCACCGACGAGATCAAGACCAAGATCAAGGCCGGCGCCGAAGGGGCCGACGTGGCCATCGTCGAAGTCGGTGGCACGGTTGGCGACATCGAGTCGCTGCCGTTCCTCGAAGCCATCCGCCAGATGGGCATCGAGGAAGGCCGCAACAACGTCTGCTACATGCACTTGACGCTGCTGCCCTACATCCCTACGGCCGGCGAACTGAAGACCAAGCCGACCCAGCATTCCGTCAAGGAGCTGCGCGAAATCGGTATCCAGCCGGACATTCTGCTCTGCCGCGCCGACCGCTCGATCCCGGTCGAGGAACGGCGCAAGATTGCGCTGTTCTGCAACGTGATGCCGGAAGCAGTCATCGAGTGCCTCGACGCCGATTCGATCTACAAGATCCCGGCGATGCTGCACGAGCAGATGATCGACGAAATCGTCTGCCACAAGCTGGGCATCCTGGCCAAGGCGGCCGACCTGTCGATCTGGAACAAGCTGGTCGACGCGCTGGAACACCCGCAGCACAAGGTTTCCATTGCCTTTGTCGGCAAATATGTCGATCTGACCGAGTCCTACAAGTCCCTGATCGAAGCGATCAGGCACGCTGGGATTCATACCCGCAGCCAGGTCGATATCGTCTATATCGATTCGGAAGATATCGAGAAGGACGGCATCGGTGTGCTCAAGGGCGTCGACGGCATTCTGGTGCCGGGCGGCTTCGGCCGGCGCGGCACCGAAGGCAAGATTGCCGCCATCCGCTATGCCCGCGAGAACAAGGTGCCTTATCTCGGCATCTGCCTTGGCATGCAGTTGGCGGTCGTCGAATTCGCGCGCGATGTGGCCGGCATGGCCGGTGCACATTCGACCGAGTTCGACGCGAAAACGCCGTATCCGGTGATCGGCCTGATCACCGAGTGGCTTGATGCGTCCGGCAAGGTCGAGAAACGCAGCGAGGATTCCGACATTGGCGGAACCATGCGTCTCGGCGCCCAGGTGTGCAAGCTGGGCGAGGCCTCGCTGGCCCGCAGCATTTACGGCGCTTCCGAAATTACCGAGCGCCATCGCCACCGTTATGAAGTGAACAACACCTTGCTTGCCCAGCTAGAAGCAAAGGGCCTGATCGTTGCCGGCCGCGCGCCGGGCACTGATCTGTGCGAGATGGTCGAGTTGCCGGCTGACGTTCATCCGTGGTTCGTCGGTTGCCAGTTCCATCCGGAATTCACCTCCAATCCGCGCCAAGGCCATCCTTTGTTCACGTCTTACGTGCAGGCGGCACTGGCCAATCAACAGGCCAAAGGCAAATGAAACTCTGCGGTTTCGAGGCGGGCCTCACGCAGCCCTTGTTCTTGATTGCCGGCCCTTGTACCGCTGAATCGGAACAACTCTGCCTGGACGTTGCCGGGCACATGAAGGAAGTCTGCGGTCGACTGGGAATCCCGTACATTTTCAAAGCCTCCTACGACAAGGCCAACCGCAGTTCCGGCAAGTCGGTTCGTGGTCTCGGTCTTGCCGAAGGCCTGCGCATCTTCGCGGAAGTGCAGCGCCAGATCGGTGTTCCGGTGTTGACCGATGTGCATACCATCGAAGACATTCCCGCCGTGGCCAGCGTCGTCGATGTCCTGCAGACGCCAGCCTTCTTGTGTCGCCAGACCGATTTCATTCACGCCGTCGCTGCCTGCGGCAAGCCGGTGAACATCAAGAAGGGGCAGTTTCTGGCGCCAGGCGACATGAAAAATGTCGTCGACAAGGCACGTGAAGTGAATAATGGCGCCGATAACCTGATGGTTTGCGAGCGTGGCGCCTCATTCGGCTACAACAACCTCGTTTCGGACATGCGCAGCCTGGCGATCATGCGTGAAACCGGCTGTCCGGTCGTTTTCGATGCCACCCATAGTGTGCAGTTACCGGGCGGCCAGGGAACCACGTCCGGCGGGCAACGAGAGTTCGTCCCGGTGCTGGCGCGGGCGGCGGTGGCCGTCGGCATTTCCGGCCTGTTCATGGAAACCCACCCGTGTCCGGAAAAGGCCTGGTCGGATGGCCCCAACAGCTGGCCGTTGGACCGCATGGAGCGCCTGCTGACGACGCTTGTTGCCCTGGACAGGGCGGTCAAGGTGGCGGGCTTCGAAGAGCTTAATTAAGTTAATAAATCAGTTTAAATAATTTCTCCAACCATCTGATTAAAGGGAGTAGATATGAGTTCAATCGTTGATGTTGTTGCCCGCGAAATTCTTGATTCGCGCGGCAATCCCACCGTTGAAGCGGATGTCCTGCTGGAGAGCGGCGTCATGGGCCGTGCCGCGGTGCCGTCCGGCGCTTCCACCGGTTCACGCGAAGCCATCGAACTGCGTGACGGCGACAAGGGCCGCTATCTCGGCAAAGGAGTCATGCAGGCCGTCGAGAACATCAACACCGAAATTTCCGAGGCCATCATCGGCCTGGATGCCCAGGAACAGGCCTTTATCGATCAGACCATGATCGATCTCGACGGCACCGACAACAAGTCGCGCCTCGGCGCCAACGCCATCCTCGCCGTGTCGATGGCGGTTGCCAAGGCCGCCGCCGAGGAGTCCGGCCTGCCGCTCTACCGCTATTTTGGCGGGATGAGCCCGATGCAGATGCCGGTGCCGATGATGAACATCATCAACGGTGGCGAGCATGCCAACAACAGCCTGGATATCCAGGAGTTCATGATCATGCCGGTCGGCGCCCCGACCTTCCGCGAAGCGCTGCGCTGCGGTGCCGAAATCTTCCACTCACTGAAGAAGTTGCTCGACAAGAACGGCCATTCCACTGCGGTGGGTGACGAAGGCGGCTTCGCGCCGAATCTGGGCAGTCATGCCGATGCCCTGCAGGTCATCATGCAGGCGATCGAGAACGCCGGTTACGTGCCGGGCCAGGACGTCCTGCTCGCCCTCGACTGTGCCGCTTCCGAGTTTTACCGTGACGGCAAGTACCACCTTTCCGGTGAAGGGCTGCAACTGACCTCGGCGCAATTCACCGATTATCTGGCCAATCTGGCCGACCAGTTTCCCATCGTTTCCATCGAGGACGGCATGGCCGAAGGCGACTGGGATGGCTGGAAGCTGCTCACCCAGCGCCTCGGCAAGACGGTTCAGATCGTCGGCGACGATATTTTCGTCACCAACACCCGGATCTTCAAGGAAGGCATCAAGCAGGGCATCGGGAATTCCATCCTGATCAAGATCAACCAGATCGGTACGCTCTCAGAAACGTTTGCCGCGATCGAGATGGCCAAGCGCGCGGGCTACACGGCGGTGATTTCGCATCGTTCCGGCGAAACGGAGGACAGCACCATCGCCGACATCGCCGTCGGCCTCAATGCCGGCCAGATCAAGACCGGTTCGCTGTCGCGTTCCGACCGTATCGCCAAGTACAACCAGTTGCTGCGCATCGAGGAAGATCTCGGCGATACCGCCTCCTACCCGGGCCGTGAAACCTTCTACAACCTGCGCTAAACACGCATGCGCTGGCTGACGGTCGGCCTCCTCGCAGTCATCGGCCTGCTCCAGTATCCGCTCTGGCTGGGCAAGGGCGGCTGGCTGAAAGTCTGGGAGTACGACCGTCAATTGCAGCAACAGAAGGAAGTCACGCGCAAGCTGGAAATCAGGAACGCGGGCCTCGATGCCGAGGTCCGCGACCTGAAACAGGGCTACGAAGCAATCGAAGAACGCGCCCGGTTTGAGTTGGGCATGGTGCGCAAGGACGAAATCTTCGTACAAATCCCGGAAAAAGTTCCCGGAAAATAGCGGAAATAAAGGCGTCAACCGCAGTAGTCACGGGCATTTGCCTCCGTTAGAATCGCTCTCAGAAGTCCCCCTCGCAGAGCGCTCAAGGAGAACCACATGCGACTCAAGGTTGGCGATGTCGCACCGTCGGTTTCATTGCCGGATGCCGATATGGAAACCATCGATGTGGCGGCCTACAAAGGCAGCAAGCATGTCGTGCTTTTCTTCTATCCGAAAGACGGCACGCCCTGTTGCACCAGGGAGGCCACTGACTTCTCGGATCATGAAGAGGAATTCACTCGGCAGAACTGTGTCCTGTTCGGCATCAGCCGCGACGAGTGCCTGAAGCACGCCGAGTTTCGCGACAAGGAGGGCATCAGTACCGAATTGCTCTCCGATGCTGAAGGTGTCGTCTGCAAGCAATACGGCGTCTGGCAGGCGAAGGAAGTCGATGGCCACAAGAAATTCGGTATCCTTCGATCCACGTTTGTCATCGACAAGTCCGGTGTGATTCGTCACGCGCTTTATGGTGTCAATTACAAGGGCCACGCACTGGATGTGCTGCGCCTGGTCAAGGAATTGAATTCCTGAACAGGTGGGATATCTGTGTGTTTTCGCAGACACCTTTCTGAATGAAATTACCCTTCAGACTGGCCGCCGTTACAAATTCGTCACAGCAATTTTTCGCCCCGGGCGCTATGGTTACCGACCCAGTGTCCAACCAGCGGAAGCCGGCAACTCTTCCGCCCGCGGGTGGGGATGACCGATCATGGCGGAGACAGTGTATGGAAAACATTACTATTGAACGACGCCAGCGAGTGCGCCAACAGCAGCAACCACTGCAGCAAGCTGAACAGCAATTCCATCGACAGACTGGTGATGGTGGCGCGGAGACTGTGCCAAAAATCGAGACTTGGCAGTCACGAGCCAATGCGCAAGCCCAAAGGCAAGTGGACGTGCTTTAACGCCCCCCACGGAGATCGCATAACGGGTTGGCGGGCAGTTGGTTTCCCTGGGATGAACACGACAGCTACTGAGCTTTGCGGCGGGGGGTGGTAGAATCCGCCCACCGCCCCCGGCGGCTTTTTATCGTGTGCGCAACCAGTAGCGCATGTGGACCGCCGGAAAAACCCATCAATACTAGGAACGCCACACAATGAACATGCAGGTTGCCAAAGATACGGTCATTACGCTCGACTACCACGTGACGGACCCGGACGGGGAAGTGGTTGACGAAGGGCGCGAGCCGCTCATTTATCTGCATGGCGGCTACGACGACATTTTCCCGCTGATCGAGGAGGCGCTGCAGGGCAAGAAGGTCAGCGAATCGGTTCAGGTCAAGTTGCAGCCGGACGAAGCGTTTGGCGATTATGATGCGGAACTCGTCCAGGTCGAACCGCGCAAGGACTTTCCCAAGGAGATCCAGGTCGGCATGCAGTTCGAAGGGGGTGCCGAAGGCGATGAAGAAGACTTCATCATCTATCGCGTCACCGACATCGCCGACGACAAGGTTGTGCTCGACGGCAACCACCCGCTCGCCGGCATGGCGCTCGTGTTCACCTGCACGGTCACGGCGATTCGCCCGGCCAGCGCGGAAGAAATCGAACACGGTCACGTCCATCATCCGGACGACGACGAGGAAACCTGTCACTGAGCCTTGGGCGGCCAGGGGTGGGTTTCAAAGCGGAACAGCGCAGGTGAGTCGGTGTCGATAAGGCCGCGCGTCCATCCCATCAGCGGGTAGCCGAAGGTTTCGACGCGGGTGAAGTTGGCAATTTTCTTCCCGCCGACATCACGCAAGGGCTGATCGATGCGGCTGAAGTGGGTGTCGCCGTGCACTGCAACGACTTTTCCGGGAAATTCCAGTGTTTCCCGGCGCAGGGTTTCGAGAAAATCACGGAAGCCACGATGTGGCAAGCCTTCAGCGAAGTGCGCGAAGCCTGGATTGGCCTGGAACAGCAGGACGATTCCCGCCAGCTGTTCACGCCGGGCCAGCGCGAAGCTGTCGGTCAACCAGGCGAGCATCAGCGGATTGCGCTCGAGAAATTCGCGCCGGGGTTCGGCGACTTTGCCGAAGTTGTTGTCATCACCCGGCAGGTTAAGCGTGACGAACAGCACCGGACCGAGCCGGAAACGCGAATGTTCGCGGTACGCGCCAGGCTGGCGTTCCAGCGCAATCCGCTTGCGGCCGAGCGACTCCGGCTGCTGCCAGAACAGGGTGCGCAGGGTGGCCAGCCGTTCGGATGGATCGTAGGCGCCGCTAGCAACGCGTCGGCAATCGGTCCATTCGTTGTCGCCGGGCACAAAAATAAAGGGCGTCGGATTGCCGTCGAATAGTTGCCGGCGATCCTTGAACAGCGCGTCGTCGCAACGGTCCTGCCCGTCCTTGAAGTCGCCGACATGGACGACGAGGTCCACCTGGCTCTCGCCAATCGCCTCGAGCATGCGCGGCAATTCGCGGCGCTCGCGGTCGGAATAAGGCGTGTCGCCGATCAGCGCAAAGCGCCAGGTGTCGGCACCAGCCAAACCGATCCAGCCGGCGACTACTGCGGTCAACGCGAATTTCAGGGCAAAAACGACGTCGACCGCAACCCGGCTCCGCCGCTTCACCGCAGCAAGCCCTTCAGTACATATAGTGCATCGAGTGCTTCGCGCGGCGTCAGGCTGTCAGGGTCGAGTCCGGCCAACTGGTCAAGGGCCGGGTGGGGCTCGGGGTCGGCCGGTTCCGGGTCGCCTTGCGCGAACAGGTCGGGTTGCAGCGGGTCGACCGCGGCACGCTGCTCGAACTCGCGCAACTGCTTGCGGGCGGCGCGGACGACGGCGTTCGGGATGCCGGCCAGCGCAGCGACCTGGATGCCATAACTTTGGTTGGCCGGGCCTTCCTCGACGGCATGCAGGAAGACGATGCGGTCGTTGTGTTCGACGGCGTCGAGATGGACGTTGGCCAGTTCGGAATATTCGTGCGAGAGCCGGGTCAGCTCGAAGTAATGCGTGGCGAACAGCGTCAGGCAGCGGTTCTTGTCGATCAGGTGGCGCAGGATGGCGAAGGCCAGTGCCATGCCGTCGAACGTGGAGGTGCCGCGGCCGATTTCGTCCATCAGCACCAGGCTGTTCGGTGTCGCGTGGTGCAGGATGGCGGCGGCTTCGGTCATTTCGACCATGAAGGTGGAACGCCCCGAAGCAAGGTCGTCGGAGGCGCCGATACGGGTGAAGATGCGATCGAGCGGGCCGAGCACGCAATGGTCGGCCGGCACATAGCTGCCGATGTGGGCGAGCAGGGCGATCAGCGCCACCTGGCGCATGTAGGTCGATTTGCCGCCCATGTTGGGGCCAGTGATCAGCAGCAGGCGGCGGTTTTCGGCGAGCAGGCAGTCGTTGGCGATGAAGGTTTCGGCGCAGTTCGCCATTTCGCCTTCGACCACCGGGTGACGGCCGCCGGTTACGGTCAACCCGATATCCGGGGGAAATTCCGGTTTGCTCCAGTTGCGCTTCAAGGCGGTATCGGCAAAGCCAGCCAGCAGGTCGAGCTGGGCGACGGCGCGGGCGATGGTTTGCAGGGTCGGCACGGCCGGCAGCAGTTTGTCGAGGATGCCCTCGTAAAGCAGCTTTTCGCGGGCCAGCGAGCGTTCCTGGGCCGATAGCGCCTTGTCCTCGAAGGCCTTCAACTCAGGCGTGATGTAGCGTTCGGCGTTCTTCAACGTCTGGCGCCGGCGGTAGTCGTCGGGAATCTTGTCGACATTGGCGTGCGTGACTTCGATGTAGAAGCCATGCACCTTGTTGTATTCGACCTTGAGGCTGGCAATGCCGCTGCGCTCGCGCTCGCGGACTTCCATGTCGACCAGATAGGCACCGCAGTTGTCGTTCAGCGAACGCAGTTCGTCCAGTTCGGCGTCGTAGCCGGGGGCGATGGCGCCGCCGTCGCGAATCTGGGCGGACGGTTCGGCAGCGATGGCGCGAACCAGCAGATCCAGCGCCGGCAGTGGCGTTTCCAGGTGGGCGTGGAGTTCGTCGAGCAACGGTGTGGCTGTTCCGGCGAACGGCGTGCGCAAGGCATCCAGCCGGGCCAGCGATTCGCGCAGGCTGGCCAGGTCGCGCGGCCGGGCGTTACGCAGGGCGATGCGGCCAGCGATGCGCTCGATGTCGGCGATGCCCTTCAAGTCGCGGCGCACTTCGCCGGCCATGCGGCCGTAGTCTTCCAGCAAGGCTTCGACGGCGCCATGGCGGGCGGCGGGAATGTCGCGTTCGCGCAGCGGGTGGTGCAGCGCGTGGCGCAGCAGGCGCGAACCCATGCTGGTCACGCAGTTGTCGAGCAGCGAGAACAGCGTCGGCGAGGGCTGTCCGCGCAGGGTTTCGGTCAATTCCAGGTTGCGTCGGGTGGCCAAATCGAGGCCCAGGTAGGCGCCTTCGAGTTCCACGGCCAACGCCCGCAAATGCGGCAATTTCCCGGACTGCGTGGCCTGCGCGTATTGCAGCAGCGCACCGGCGGCGGCAACCGCCGGCTTCAGTCCTTCGGCACCGAAACCGGCGAGCGAGGCGACCTGGAATTGATCGCACAGCAGGCGTCGCGCCGAGTCGAATTCAAAATACCAGTCCGGCTGGCGGGTACGCGCCGCTTCGCGGCCGAAATCCGGCGTACAGGATTCCGGGTAGAGGATTTCTGCCGGGCGGATACGTTCCAGCGTCGCCGGAATCTGATCGACCGGCACCTCGGTCAGAATGAACTCGCCACTGGCCAGGTTCAGCCGTGCCAGCCCGGCGGTATTGCGTATGGTGGTGATCGCCAGCAGCCAGATATCCTGTTTGTCATCGATCAGCGCCGCATCAGTCAGCGTGCCGGGCGTGACGATGCGCGAGACCGCCCGCTCGACTGGTCCCTTGCTCGTCGCCGGATCGCCGATCTGTTCGCAGATCACCACCGATTCACCGGCTTTCACCAGCTTGGCGAGGTAAGGCTCCAGCGAGTGGAAGGGCACGCCGGCCATCTTGATCGGCATCCCGGCCGACTGTCCGCGCGTGGTCAGGGTAATGTCGAGCAGGCGGGCCGCCTTCTCGGCATCGTCGTAGAACAGCTCGTAAAAGTCGCCCATTCTGTAAAACAGCAATGTGTTTTTATGCTGTTTTTTTAGTTTTAAGTACTGAACCATCATGGGAGTATGGCCCGCAAACTCCGGATCGACAGGGAGGGCTGATTTTTTTTTGTTCATTTAATTCAGATGGTTAAATTTTGTTTTCGAGCGTAAACGTGATGCTCATGGGTTCGCTGCCTTGATGGCTGACGTAATCAACCGGGCCGAAGTAAAGAAAGGGAGCTGCTTTCCCTGCAGAGAGTTTGTTTTCTCTAACGAACAGGTGGATTTTTCGTCCGTTCTTTTTGTGCTCGATGACTTCACGCCCGCGCTTGCTGATCGGGTTGGTGGAGTTCTGTGATTGCCAGTGAAAGGTGTTTTCGTCGATCCAGTAATCAGTGTATCGGTGATCTTCTGCTTTTCCCTGCTTGTTCAAAGTGACCAGAAGGACATGCGCGTTTTGCTGGTTCAGAACGATATGTCCACTGTTCCAGCTTCCCGGGTTGTAGTCTTCTCCAAATAGCGCGGGAATTTCCTCGCGCATGAATGGCTGCCCGATGGCCAGATCGAGCGGGTCGATGACCTGCTTGAGACGAGCCAGTGTGCGCATGGCGTCATCAGCCGGCAAGTCTTCGTAGTCCGGATTATTGGCTTTCAGGATGTAACGGCCTGGCCCCTGTTTGGTGACGACACGCAATAGATACTGGTTATCGCCGTATTCGTCCTGGCGTTCGATGGCGACGATGTGCCCGCTGATTGAGCCCGCATTGTTTGCGGTCAGCAGTTCAAGTAACAAGAAGTCGCCATCACGAATCGGGTGCTTGCCACCGTTCATCGAGTTGCCAACTGCCCGAGCGATGAAATGCCTTGCGGGGTCGAGTTGCCCGTATGAGATCGGCAGCGAGCGGTGTTCCAGCACTTCGGCGGTACTGGTGCGGAAATGGCCACAGGCGATGCGCAAGTCTTCGAAATAAGGAAGTTCGAGCCGCGGTCGATCTTTTGGCGAGGGAAAGGCAAGAATCTGCGCTGTTTCGCCAGTAGTGGTTTTGCGGGCGTCGTAGGTGGCAAAGCGGAAGTCGATCAATTCCTGAACCAGATCGGCGAACTGGTCAGCCTGTTCGCCCGGGATGACGAGCGTTGTCTTGAAGCTGTCACGGTCGACGATGAAAAAGCGGGGTTTTTCATTGTTGCTATTTCCACCAGTCCAGGCACTGATCGGGTTCTTGTGCCAGTAACGTTGCCACTCGATGGATTCACCGCTCACCTGGCGAATGTCTTCAGGAAGATCGGCGAGCAGGGGCGGACGACGTTGCATCAGCGTCCAGGATGTCTGTGCCAAGGCAGACAAGGCAACAGCCCCGGTCCACCCTTGCAGATTCTGGAAGGCTTCCAGAAGCACCATCTTGAAACTACGTGTCAACGCAGTAATTTGCAGTTCAACGAAGAAGCCCCGATAGCGTTCGACCAAAGCGCTCTCTACTTCGCCAAGATCGCCCATGGCCTCGACCATCCCGAACCAACTGCCGTACTGCTGGCGAATGCGGGTTGGCGCCGTACCGGCTCGATAAAATTCAGTCAGGGTCGGGCGGCGTCCCAGTACTTCGCGAAGGGTGGTGTAATCCTCGGCCAGACCATTGCTGTCGAGCGACTTGAGAAAATCGATGAAACGCAGGTCGTAATTGATGAAGCAGCCTTCCGGAAGGGGCCAGGTGCTCTTTTCGAGTTTGCGGGCGAAATCCCCCAACTCGCGTAGCTGTCCACTTAATCCAGCGAGTGCTTGCGGTTTGTGCAAGAAGGATTTGTGATTGGCGATGAAATCCAGGACGACCAGTTGATTTTTTCCTTCGGCATGACGAAGACCGCGCCCGAGCTGTTGCAGGAACAGTATTTTGGATTCGGTCGGGCGCAGCATCATCACGGTGTCGATGGCCGGCAAATCGACACCTTCGTTGAACAGGTCGACGGAAAAGATCACTTGCTGTCGGCCGTCGGCCAGTTGCTGCAATGCTTCGCCGCGTGACAGACTTGAACCCGCATAGACCGCGTCGGCGGCGATACCGGCAGCGCGAAAGTGTTCGGCCATGAAATCGGCGTGGCGGCGTGAAACACAGAAGGCCAGCGTCCGGGTCTGCGCTTTGGTTTGCCATTCACGTAGCGCGTGGTTGGCCCGAGCGCGTGTGGCGAGTTTGTTGGTCAGGGTTTCCGGGTCGAATTGACCGTTGCGCCAAGGGATTTCACGGTAGTCGACCGATTCGTCGAGGATGCCGAAATAATTGAAGGGGGCCAGGAAGCCGCCGCTGATACCGGCGAACAGGTTGCGTTCAAAAACCAGATTGTCGTCACAGAGCGCGAGGATGTCCGATTGGTCGCTACGGTCCGGGGTCGCCGTGAGGCCAAGCAGAAAGCGCGGTGTGAAATGCTGGAGCAGGCGTCGGTACATTGGCGCAGCGGCGTGGTGGAATTCATCGACGACGATGTAATCGAAATGCGCTATGACGAACTGTTGCAGATGCTGCTCGCGGCCCAGGGTCTGGATCGAAGCGCAGAGGATGTCGACTTCACCGTCGCGTTTGCGCCCGGTATAAAAACCGATGCGTGCCTGCGGGCGGATGCGCAGGAAGGTTGTGGCTGCCTGCGTCAGAATTTCCTCACGATGGGCAACAAACAGGATGCGAGCAGCTTGCGTTTGCCGGGTATCGAAAGCAGCGAGCCAGGTTTTGCCAAGGCCAGTGGCGAGAACGACCAAACCACGCTGAAACCCCTGGAAGCGTGTTTCGCGCAAGGCCGCGAGGGCATCCCGCTGAATCTCCGTCGGTTCTGGCGGAGGATCGTCGTCCTTGCTGCTCAGCGAGATTGGCAGAGGCATTGGTTTGCGCCTGGCCTCATACGCGTTGATCCACTCATCGTTCAGTTCAATGCAACGCGGATTGGCGAACAGGATTTCGAATTGTTTGCGCGCTTCCAGAAAACCCTCGTCGCCGGGGTAGTCGATGCGGTAATTCCACTCCAGACCATCGGTCAGCGCCTGGCGGCTGATATTGCTGGAACCGATGAAGGCGGTGCCGTGAAGTTGTCCATTTCGGAAATGCGCGAACAGGTAGGCTTTCATGTGGAAGCCTTGTTCGTTCAATTCGAATACCTTGATCTGGGCTCCTTGGGATTGCAACAGGGTCAACAGACGCAGGGCCTCGGGATCGGTGACGTCGAGGTAATCACTGGTCAGGATACGAAGCCGAACCGGATTGTCCGGCGTTGCCCGATTCATCGCTTCCTGAAAATCAGGCATCAGCAGCCGCAGACCGCTGGATTTGATGAAGGCGACGGTCATGTCGATTTCATCGGCGTGCGCGATGGCATGTGAGAGTTGTGGCAGGAACGGATGGTCGCGGCCACCGATAACCAGCTTTGGTGTATCAATGGATGCCGGGGCACGACGAATCAGTGCGTTCAACCACTGCTCGTCCCGGCCGGGGCGCTGGTCCGTGGTGATCCAGGTTTCCGTCGCGGCAATACCCGGAAGATTAGTTAACCAGCCGGCTAGCCGGCTTTCGGTAGCGTCGGTGAAATGCCTTCCGTTATGTTTGCGTTCGCCTTCGCCGTACTTGAAGCTGAGATATAGGATGCCGTCGGATTTGAGTGCTTGCCAGAGGCGTTGCAGTGTTTCCGCGAGCTGGTTTTCCGGCAGGTGCAGCAGGCTGGCGCAGGCCCAGATGCCGTCGTAGGTTGCGATTTCGTGAACATCGGCGAAGCTGTGCCGGGCAATCGGCAAGCCGGTATGCGCTTGCGCCAGGGCCACAAGCTTCGCGGAGGCGTCGAATGCCGTGACGCGGTAGCCCTGCAGATGAAAGGCCTTGCTGTCCCGCCCTGAGCCGCAACCCGCATCGAGAATATGCGCGCCGGCCGGCAACCAGGCGAGAAAACGCTGCTGGAGCGGCGCCATGTCGACGCCCTGTGTATCCGAGAAGAAAACCTCGGCATGGGTATCGTAATAGGTGACGGTGTCGATCGGTGGCATCGGTCGGCGATGAATTTAGGCGGATTTAAATTTCGGCGGAAAACAAAACCCGCCGAAGCGGACCCATAAGAATGCGGTGATCGTGTCCTTGGACGTGGTGTAAGAGGGAATCAGGAAGTAATCGATTCCAGTCTGGCTAGAGCGCAATTGTCTCATCACCGGAGCGATGCCTGCCACCGATTGCCGGTCAGACCTCGACAAGTTCAATCAAATGCGGCCCCCCGGCGTGGATCGCCTGGCGTAGGGCGCGGCTGAATGAGTCGCTACATTTAGCCTGGGCATAGCCAATGTCGAATGTGAGGGCGGCGTGCTCGAAGCTGATCCTTTGCGGCGTTCGCCAGCCTTGTTCGAATTCGGGCAGGGCGGCTTGCGGCAGGAAGTCGAAAATGCCGCCTCCTTGGTTGTTGACCGCAACGATGACGGCATCGCGCCCTTGCGCCAACGCCAGGCCGCCGAGATCGTGCTGGCAGGTCAGGTCGCCGAGCAGGGCGACGACGCGACCATGCACGGCGGCGACGCCGAGGGCGGTGGAAATATTTCCGTCGATACCGCTGGCGCCGCGGTTGCCGTAGAAGACGAGGGGCTTTTCGCCGCTACCAGAAGCGCTGTCCAGTTGGCGGATGGCCAGCGAGTTGCCGACGAACAAGGGGGTATTGGCCGGTAATTCATCCAGCAGTACGGAGATGTGCCCGGTGTTCGTTCGCGGCGCTGCTACCGTGGCCTCGATTTCCATGAAACCGGCCAGCCAGGAGGCAGGTGCGGCAGCAGGTGCGGCGGCCAATAGCGCCTGGCAGACGGCGAGCGGCTCGGCGCGCAGCACATGGGTGAGGCGGTGCGCCGGATCGCTCCAGCGCGGCCACGGCTCGACCAAGGCATGGATGGCCGGGTTCAAGGGCTGGTAGTTTTGCAGGTTACGGGTCACCGGGAAGGTGCCGAAGCGCAGAATCCACTCAGGCTGAAGCGTGTTGGCCGCATGCGGGTCGGCCAGCCAGCGGTTGTAGCGGACGCAAAGATGCGAGCGGTCATGCGGACCGAAGCGCAGATTGGACAGCGGCTCGGCGAGGATCGGGCAGTCCAGGCGGGCGGCAAGTGCGGTCAACGCCTCGGCAAGGCCGATTTCCATCGCCAGTTCGCCACAGACAATGATGCCCGGCCGGCCGGAGATGGCCTGCGCCAGTGCGCGAATGTTGCCTTCGTGCGGTGACAACTTGGGCCGAGAAACGACAATCGTGGCCGGTGAGCAGGGGGCTGGCGTTGCGGTAGCCGGCAGCAGCGGTTCGCGGAAAGGCTGGTTGATATGCACCGGCCCCGGATGCGGCCAGCAGGCCTGTTCGTGCACTCGGGCAGCAAAATGCTGCAGGTAAGCCGGATCAAAGTCGTCCTCGGGTGTGCCGAGCAGGTGGCTGGCGCGGACATGGACGCCGAAGAGTACGCGTTGATCGACGGTCTGGTTGGCGCCGCAGCCCTGCAGTTCCGGCGGCCGGTCCGCGGAAATGGCGATCAGCGGCACGCCGGCCTGGCTGGCCTCAATGATGGCCGGCAGCCAGTTGGCCGGCGCCGTCCCGGAAGTGGCGAGCAGCAGCACGGGGCGGCGGCTGGCCTTGGCGATGCCGAGCGCAAAAAAGGCGGCGCTGCGCTCGTCCACCGCAACCTCGCACAGCAGTCCGGGCTGGCGCAGCATGGCCAGCGCCAGCGGCGTCGAGCGGGAGCCGGGGGAAATCACGGCATGGGTTACGCCTGCAGCGACAAAGCCGCCGACCATCGTTTGCGACCAGAGAAAGTTGAGCGTGCCGGTATCGGTCATCAGGTCCGGCCCAGCGCCGGCGGAATCAACAAACCGGGAATTGTAGTCGCTTGGGCGGCATTGCGCGGGAGCGCTGTGATACTATCCGCCCCGTTCCTGGTTCCCGGGTTTGTCCGGTCAGACAGGGAAGGAGTGGTAGTTCAGTTGGTTAGAATACCGGCCTGTCACGCCGGGGGTCGCGGGTTCGAGTCCCGTCCACTCCGCCAACATTACGCAACCCGTTGAAAATTCTTATAATTTCAACGGGTTTTTTGTTGGCCGAAGGCGGGCAGGGTCAGGTTGAAGTGCATCGCCGCCAGGCGCAGTCCGAGGACGATACCCATCCCGGCCCAGGACGCGATGACCGGGGATACCCCGGCCTCCTGCAGGCCGATCATAGCGAGCGCCCCGGCCCATGCTGCCGAGGCGTAGAGTTCGCCCTTGAGAAAAACCAGCGGCACGTCGTTGCACAGCACGTCGCGCAGGACGCCGCCGACCACGCCTGTGATGACCCCCATCAGGCTGGCAACCAGCCACGGTGCGTGCCACTGCAGCGCTACCTGGGTGCCGACGATGGTGAATAGCGCCAGGCCGAGGGCGTCGGGAATCAGGAAAAGGCGGGGGGGGAGCGTGAAGGCGCGCGCCACGAAAAAGGTGACCAGTCCAGTGCCGAGCGCGACCACCAGATAGGTTTGATTAACCACCCAGAACACGTTGCGGTCGAGCAGCAGGTCGCGAATGGTGCCGCCGCCAAGCGCGGTCGCCACGCCGACCAGCAGCGCACCGATCAGGTCCATGTGCTTGCGGCCGGAATCGAGCACGCCAGTGAGCGCATTGACCGCCACGGCCGCCAGACCAACCCAGTAGAGCAGGGCGTCCATGCTCACCTTAGCGCTGCAGTTCCTTCACCGCGCGCAGGGCTTCGCGCTTCGAATCCTTTTCTTCCTCGTCGGCGCGCTTGTCGTGTTGCTTCTTGCCCTTGGCAAGGCCGATTTCGAGCTTGATGCGGCCACGGGTGTAGTGCAGGTCGAGCGGGACAAGGGCATAGCCGGCCCGTTCCACCTTGCCGATCAGCTTCATGATCTCATGCTCGTGCAGCAGCAGCTTGCGCGTGCGCGTCGGGTCGGGGTTGACGTGCGTGGACGCCGTCGGCAGCGCGGTGATGTGCATGCCGATCAGGTAGATCTCGCCCCCCTTGACGATGACGTAGGATTCCTTAATGTTCATCCGGCCGGCGCGGATGGCCTTGACTTCCCATCCCTGAAGGGCAATGCCCGTCTCGTACTTCTCTTCAATGAAGTAGTCGTGGAAGGCTTTTTTATTGACCGTGATGCTCATGCTGCCGGGTGATCCTTTAAAATTCGCGCATTTTACAGGATACAGGAACGCTCCCGCGGCATGGCTCTGGTCGAAAAATCCGTACTCATCGAGCAATCCGCGGCCCGCATGTTCGAGCTGGTCGATCGTTGTGAGGACTATCCCGCCTTTCTGCCGTGGTGCAGCCAGACCGAGGTCAAGTATCGCGATGCCTTGAAGACGGTGGCGACCCTGCATGTCAATTACCACAGCGTTAAGACCTGCTTCACGACCGAGAACGACAAGGCGCATCCGCAGGACATGAGCATCCGTCTGGTCGACGGGCCGTTCAGGCGGCTTGAAGGCTCGTGGCATTTCCGCGCGCTGGCTGAAAACGCCTGCAAGATCGAGTTCCAGCTGCACTATGAGTTTTCCAGCAAGGTGTTCGAGAAGGTGATCGGTCCGGTCTTCAGCCATATTGCGAACACCTTTGTCGATGCCTTCGTGCGCCGTGCAGCTCACGTCTATGGAGAAAACAATGGCTGAAATGCTGAAAGTCGAAGTCTGCTATGCGCTGCCGGAAAAGCAGTTGCTGATTCCGGTCAGGTTGCCAGAAGGCGCCACGCTGCAGCAGGCGATCGAGGCCTCGGGGCTACTGGCAAAGTTTCCGGAAATCGACGTGAAGAAGAACAAGTTCGGGATCTTCGCCAAGCTTTCCAAACTCGACACGGTCCTGCGCGATCACGACCGCGTCGAAATCTACCGGCCGCTGATCGCTGACCCCAAGGAAGTCCGCAAGCAGCGTGCGGCCGAAGGCAAGGTCATGAAGAAGGGCGCCGGGGAGACCGACACCGCGGAGTCCTGAACAAATGTGACACGTTCAGCCGGCTCTATTTGCAGGACTCGGCGATGATCTTGCGGGCACGGTCGATTTCATCGCCGCGCTGCTCGTCTTCCAGGAAAGTCTCGCCACCCTTGCCGTCGGGCAGGATCATGCGGCGGCCTGATTCAAGCGCCTGCAGGTGAAGCCGGGCACGGTCGCAGTTCTCGCGAAGCTGGGCAGTCTGAGCCGCTTCCTTCGCTTCCTTTTCGGATTTTTCCCGCGCTTCCTGTTGCCGCTTGCTGAACTCCATGTTCTTTTCGGCAGTCGTCTTCGGCTCATCCGACGGTTTGGCAACCCCGCCCATTGAGGGCGGCGGCGATGTCCCAACGGCCCGCGAGTCACGTGCGGAAGCCGGCGGCGGCGTATCGGAGATCACCGTGCGGCCGCTGCTGTCCTTCCATTGATAGGTTTGGGCACAGACCGTGGTGACGGTTGCGGTCGACGCTAAAAACAGGGCGAAAATCAGGGCGCGTTTCATGGTCATCCAGTGTTTTGTGTGATTTCTGTATAATACGTTTTTGTGACCTTGGATCAAAGGCCATGCGCATTTTGCAAAAAGCCCTGACTTTCGACGACGTTCTGCTTGTCCCCGCCCATTCACAGATTCTGCCGCGCGATGTAAATCTCGCGACCCGGCTGACACGCAACATTTCCCTGAACCTGCCGCTCCTTTCAGCGGCCATGGATACCGTGACCGAAGGCCGTCTGGCCATCGCCCTTGCCCAGGAAGGCGGGATCGGCATCATCCACAAGAACCTCTCGCCCAAGGCCCAGGCTGCCGAAGTGGCGAAGGTCAAACGCTTCGAATCCGGCATCCTCAAGGATCCGATCACCGTTTCACCGCTGATGACGGTGCGTGACGTGATCGAAATTACCCGCCAGTACCGCATCTCCGGCCTGCCGGTGATCGACAAGGCAGGCAAGGTGGTGGGCATCGTCACCAACCGCGACCTGCGTTTCGAAACCAACCTCGACCAGCCGGTCAAGGCCATCATGACGCCGCGCAAGCGCCTGGTCACGGTGAAGGAGGGCGCCAGCGTCGAGGATGCCCAGGAACTGATCCGCAAGCACCGCCTAGAGCGCGTGCTGGTCATAGACGATGACTGGCGGATGCGCGGCCTGATCACGGTCAAGGATATTCTCAAGTCAACCGAACACCCGCTGGCCAACAAGGATCTCTCTGGCAGCCTGCGAGCCGGTGCGGCAGTCGGCGTCGGTGCCGGCACCGAAGAGCGCGTCGAACTGCTGGCCGAAGCCGGCATCGACGTGATCGTGGTCGATACCGCGCACGGCCATTCGCAAGGTGTGCTTGACCGCGTCAAATGGGTCAAGCGGAACTTTCCGCAGATCGAAGTCATTGGCGGCAACATCGCCACTGGCGATGCGGCGCGGGCGTTGCTCGACAACGGCGCAGATGGCGTCAAGGTCGGGATCGGCCCCGGGTCGATCTGCACGACGCGCATTGTGGCCGGGGTCGGCGTGCCGCAGATCACCGCCATCCAGAACGTTTCCGAAGCGCTCAAGGGCAGCGGCGTGCCGATGATCGCCGATGGCGGCATTCGCTACTCCGGCGATATTGCCAAGGCGATTGCCGCCGGTGCCGATACGGTGATGCTTGGCGGCCTGTTCGCCGGCACCGAGGAGGCGCCGGGCGAAGTCGAGCTGTTCCAGGGCCGCTCGTACAAGTCTTACCGCGGCATGGGCTCGCTGGGCGCCATGCAGGCCGGATCGTCCGACCGCTATTTCCAGGAAAACACCGCCAACGTCGACAAATTCGTGCCCGAGGGCATTGAAGGCCGGGTGCCATACAAGGGTTCGGTGCTGGCGGTGATCCACCAACTGATGGGCGGCCTCCGTTCGTCGATGGGCTACCTTGGCTGCGCGACGATTCCGCTGATGCACGAGCAGGCATGTTTCGTGGAGATCACTTCGGCCGGCGTCCGCGAATCGCACGTGCACGACGTGCAGATCACCAAGGAAGCGCCGAATTATCACGTTGAATGACGTGATGGCTAAGTGGCCGACCTGGCTCAAGGTACTGATCGCCGTCGTTGGATTCGGCGGCGTAATCGCCTTCTCGCAGTTGCTGCTCTACCTTGACCGGATGGGCGCCAGCAAGTTCGATCTCTGACAGGTGCCGGATTTTCCGGCACTTTTTTCTTTCATCGCTGAAATCTTACATTTCTCCATGTCCCACCAGAAAATCCTCATTCTCGACTTCGGTTCCCAGGTCACCCAGCTGATTGCCCGCCGCGTGCGCGAGCAGCAGGTCTATTGCGAGCTGCATCCCTTTGACGTTTCCGCGGCGTTCATCCGCGATTTCAATCCACAAGGCATCATCCTTTCCGGCGGACCGAACTCGGTTTATGAAGCGATCGAATGGAAGGCGCCGCAGGTGGTCTTCGAGCTGGGAGTTCCGGTCCTCGGCATCTGTTACGGCATGCAGACGATGGCCCAGCAACTGGGCGGCAAGGTCGAAAGCTCGGGCAAGCGCGAATTCGGGTTCGCCGAAGTGCGCGCCCGCGGCCATTCGCGGCTGTTCAACGGGATCCAGGACCGCACCAATGCCGAGGGCCACGGCCTGCTCGAAGTCTGGATGAGCCACGGCGACAAGGTCACCGAACTGCCGGCCGGCTTCAAGGTCATCGGCAGCAGCGAATCGTGCCCGGTTGCCGCGATGGCCGATGAGGCGCGTGGCTTCTATGCCGTCCAGTTTCACCCGGAAGTCACGCACACGATCAAGGGCAAGGCCATGATCGAGCGCTTCGTGCATGACATCTGTGGCTGCGGCAACGACTGGAACATGCCGGACTATGTCAACGAAGCGATCGCCAAAGTGCGCACCCAGGTCGGCGGCGATGAAGTCATTCTCGGCCTGTCCGGTGGCGTCGACTCCTCGGTGGTCGCGGCGCTTCTGCACAAGGCGATCGGCGACCAGCTGACCTGTGTCTTCGTTGACAATGGCCTGCTGCGCCTGAAGGAAGGCGAGCAGGTCATGCAGACCTTTGCCCGTAACCTCGGGGTCAAGGTCATCCATGTCGATGCGACCGATCAGTTCATGGGCCACCTGAAGGGCGTCTCCGACCCGGAAGCCAAGCGCAAGATCATCGGCCGCGAGTTCGTCGAGGTCTTCCAGGCCGAGGCGGCGAAACTGCCCAATGCCAAATGGCTGGCTCAGGGCACGATCTACCCGGACGTGATCGAATCTGCCGGCGCCAAGACCGGCAAGGCGCATGCGATCAAGAGCCACCACAACGTCGGCGGCCTGCCGGAAACGCTGAACCTCAAGCTGCTCGAACCGCTGCGCGAACTGTTCAAGGACGAAGTGCGCGAACTCGGCGTGGCGCTCGGCCTGCCGCACGAGATGGTCTATCGCCATCCTTTCCCCGGCCCCGGCCTCGGCGTGCGCATCCTTGGCGAGGTGAAACACGAATTCGCTGACCTGCTTCGCCGCGCCGATGCCATCTTCATCGACGAACTGCGCGCCGCCGACTGGTACGACAAGACCAGCCAGGCCTTCGCCGTCTTCCTGCCGGTCAAATCGGTCGGCGTCATGGGTGACGGCCGCACTTACGAATATGTGGTCGCGCTGCGCGCCGTGCAGACACAGGACTTCATGACCGCGCACTGGGCCGAACTGCCGCATTCGCTACTTGGCAAGGTGAGCAACCGCATCATCAACGAAGTGCGCGGCATCAACCGGGTGGTCTACGATATCTCCGGCAAGCCGCCGGCAACGATCGAGTGGGAATAGCCGGCTACTCGGTGATGCTCGGCGACGAATATTTTATGCGCGAGGCCATTTCACTGGCGCGTTCCGCAGAGTGCCTGGGTGAGGTTCCGGTGGGCGCGGTCGTGGTCCGGGACGGGCAAATCGTCGGGCGCGGTTTCAACAGCCCGATTGGCGAAAGCGACCCGACGGCGCATGCGGAGATTGCCGCGCTGCGCGATGCGGCGCGCAATCTGGACAACTACCGGCTGCCCGGCTGCGAACTCTATGTGACGCTGGAACCCTGCGCGATGTGCGCAGGTGCCATTTTGCATGCGCGAATCGCGCGTGTGGTGTATGGCGCGCGCGATCCGAAGACGGGTGTTCACGGGAGCATCGTCGATCTGTTTGCGGTCGAGCGTCTCAATCACCATACGACGGTCGTTGGCGGCATTCTGGCGGAAGAGTGCAGCGCCGTGCTGTCAACGTTTTTTGCTGAACGGCGGCGGAACAAGGCATTGTGAACATCCGCATTTCCGTCGCCCGGCAATCGCTTGTGCTGTTCGATGATGCCGGGAATATCCTGCGCGAATACACCGTTTCCACCGGCAAGGCCGGCGTGGGTGAGGTTTTCGGGAGTTTTCAGACGCCGCGCGGTCGACACATAATTCGCGCCAAAATCGGTGCCGGCGCCGCAGAAAATACCATTTTCGTCCGGCGTCGGCCGACCGGTGAGATCTGGTCGCCGGAAGTCGACCAGCGCCATCCCGGCCGCGACTGGATATTGACCCGGATACTCTGGTTGTCGGGCTGCGAGCCGGGCAGGAATCGCCTCGGCAAGGTCGATACCATGCGCCGTTACATCTACATCCACGGCTCGCCGGAGCGTGCCGAAATGGGCAGGCCGGGCTCGCACGGCTGCATCCGCATGCGCAATGCCGACATCATCGAACTCTTCGACCTGATACCGCCTTATAGCGCCGTCGAAATCAGCGAGGACTGAAGCGGCTGCCCGTTCGGGCCGAAGCTGCGTTCCTCGAATGTCAGCGAATCGTTACGATCGAAAGTCAGCACCGTCGAAGCACGTGTACCGTATTCCGCGGAACGGACGAAGATCGCCGACAGTCGGCGCTCCCAGTCGAGCGGCACGCCGGTGCTCGGCAGTTCGCCATCGGGCACAATGTCGTCGTCAGCCAGTAGCGCGAACAAGGGCGAACGGTCAGGCAGGGAAGGCAGGGCCCGGGCAAATCGCTGACGGGCGGTGAGCAGTTTCGGCCACGGGCTGTCGAGCAGGTGATTCGAAAGGCCATAGACGCCGGGCGCCAGTGGTTGCGGCGGGCCGTTCCGGTTGCTGAGGTAGATCAGCGACTGGCCATCGGCGGCGAGCAGGTTAAATCCGGAGAATTCGGCCTGGCCAAGCTGATGGGCATAGTCGCTGGCGCTCTCGCTGCCAAGCAGGAAACGCCGTGTCAGTTGCCCGCGTGATTCCCGCCCGGGCGCAATTCCCGGTTCGCGGACGTTGGTGACCGCGGCAAAGCGGCCGGTTTTGGAAATCCCCAGCCAGGTGCCGCCGGCCTCGAGATCGCGGCCGCCAACGACCGCCGGTGCATCCGGCCAGAAGTCGGCAAAGGCAGTCGGCCGCCGGTAGAATTCGTCGCGGTTGGCGGCGACGATCAGCGGATACTCCGCATGAACCCGCCAGCCCACCACGATCAGGCACATATTTGCCCGTTTTCAGGGGTTGACCGCGACGGCCTCGATCACCGGCCCTTCGCGCGATCCGAGCCGGACATTGCCCGAATAATTGGACTGGACCACAGCCAGCGCCTCATATCCGCCGACGGGCGAGGGCGCTCCGCTGACTATCGTGCCGCAGGCCTGGTCGGGATTGTCCGGCGAGAACAGCGGTGCCCCGGCCGCCAGCGCCTGGTCGCTGCGCACACGGAAGAGATGGCGCTTGACTTTGCCGAGATACTGGGTGCGCGCGACGATTTCCTGGCCGGGATAGCAACCCTTGTGAAAACTGACCCCACCGAGTTTTTCAAAATCGGCCATTTGCGGGACGAATTCCTCCTTGGTGGCCGCCGTCACCAGCGGGAAAGCGGCCTGCACATCGAGCCAGCGCCAGACCGGTGTGCCGGCCGGCCGCGCCTTGAGCGACAGTTTTTGCCACGGCGTGGCAATGCCGGCGAGCGGCAGGGCGATCAGGAAGCGACTGGCGTCGAGCGCCACCACCTGGGCGGCCCCGTCGCTGGCCACGGTCATCGGTGCCACCGGGCAGGGCAGACCGGCGTCGGCCAGCGCTTCGGCTGCTTGCGGGCCGGCCAAACCAATCAGCGCGTAATTCTCAGTCAGCGCCGACAGGTGCACCTTGGCGCGCAATACGAACATCTGCAGGCGCTTCAGCGAAGCGGCCTCAAGGTCGGCGGCAAGCACCAGCCGGTAGGCATCGCCGGCGCGCCAGGCCAGAAAGCTCGCCTGCATGCGTCCCTTGGCCGAACACCACGCGGAATGCTGCACCTGATCGCCGCCCAGATGGTTGATGTCACTGGTGAACTGGCTGTGCAGAAAGGTCTTGGCGTCATCGCCCGACGCTTCGATCAGCGCGAGATGGGTCAGCGGCACCATCACCGTGCGGGCATGCGCGGCCTGAAGTTCTCCGGTAGCGTCGCCGAAGTTGAGAATCTCGCTCGTTTCGCCATCGAATGCGGCATCGGCGGATTCAAGAAAGCTGCGCCAGTTGGGGTTCATGGGGGCTCCTGTAGGGGTTTGCGATATTATATCGTCCGTTCGAACATGCTCATGCCTCCCCGGCATGACCCGGTGGCAGCCAGCGAGTTCCCGTGCGTTTATTCCTCAAGCTCTTTTCACTCCTGATCTTTCTGCTTGCCGGACTCGTCGGCGCCGCATTCTGGTGGATCAATTCGCCGATCGGGATGCGCGATGCGCCGGTCGATTTTCGCATTACGCCGGGCAGCAGCCTGCGTGCTGCGGCGGAGCAGATGCGCGCGGCGGGCATCGAAATTAATCCCGATCTGCTCGTTCTCCTGGCGCGCTGGCGCGGCGTCGAAACTGCGATCAAGGCCGGCAGTTATTCCGCCGCGCCGGGCCTCACACCCGAACAGTTGTTGGCCAAACTCGCCCGCGGCGACGTCACCCAGGGCGAACTCACGCTGGTCGAGGGGTGGACCTTCCGCCAGTGGCGGGCGCGCCTCGATCAGCACCCCGATCTGAAGCATGACGCGCAAGGGCTCCCGGAAGCGGAGTTGCGTGCCCTTCTGGGCATCGAAGGCGACTACATCGAGGGTTGGCTGTTCCCGGATACCTATCTGTTCGACAAGCAGTCGAGCGACCTGGAACTGCTTGCCCGGGCCCACCGCTCGATGAAAAAGCGGCTGGACAGCGCTTGGCTGGAGCGCGCTGCCGACTTGCCATACAAGACGCCCTACGAAGCGCTGATCATGGCGTCGATCGTCGAGAAGGAAACCGGGCGCCACAGCGACCGCCCGCTGGTGGCAGCTGTTTTCGTCAATCGCCTGCGCAAGGGCATGCCGCTGCAGACCGACCCGACGGTCATCTACGGGCTCGGTGAGAGCTTTGACGGCAATCTGCGCAAGCGCGACCTGCAGTCCGACACGCCTTACAATACCTACCTTCGCAGCGGCCTGCCACCGTCGCCGATCGCCATGCCGGGACAGGCATCGATTCAGGCGGCGCTGCATCCGGCGAACAGCGATGCGCTCTATTTCGTGGCGCGCGGCGATGGCAGCAGCCAGTTTTCGCGCACGCTCGATGAACACAACAAGGCAGTCAACAAGTACCAGAGAGGCAGCAAGTGAGCGGAAAATTCATCACCTTCGAAGGCATCGACGGCGCCGGCAAGAGCAGTCATGTCGAATGGCTGGCTGCGCACCTGCGTGATCACGGCAAGGTGGTTCATGTCACGCGCGAACCCGGCGGCACCGAACTGGGCGAAAGGCTGCGCGAGTGGCTGCTAAAGACGCCCATGCACCTCGAAACGGAAACCCTGCTGATGTTCGCCGCCCGCCGCGAACACCTCGCGCAGTTGATCGAACCGGCTCTGGCGCGTGGCGAGTGGGTCGTTTGCGATCGATTCAGCGACGCAACCTACGCCTATCAGGGTGGCGGACGTGGCCTGGATCGCGGCAAGCTGCACCAACTGGAGCAATGGGTGCACGGCAACCTGCAACCGGATCTGACCCTGCTCTTCGACCTGCCGCTCGATGTGGCGCGCGAACGGATCGTTCTCGCCAACCGTACCCTCGATCGATTCGAACAGGAGCGCGTGGACTTCCACGAACGGGTGCGCCAGGCTTACCTCGAACGGGCACATGCGGCGCCTGCGAGAATCCGTATCATCGATGCGCAGAAAACCATCGATGAAATTAAACTTACACTTGAACAGATAATTTTAACTATCTGTTTATGAATGTAATAACGCTATACGAATCTGCCTGGCTCCGCCTGCAAGCGCAGCGCGCACGACTGCCGCATGCGCTGTTGCTGATCGGGCAGCGCGGCTTGGGCAAATACGCGCTGGCGCAGGCATTCGCCGCCGGCCTGCTGTGCGAAAAACCCCTGGCCAGCGGTGTTGCCTGCGGCCAATGTCTTGCCTGCAACTGGTTCGGGCAGGGCAATCATCCCGATTTTCGCCTGCTTCAACCCCAGGCGCTGCTTGAAGATACGGATTCCGACGACGGCAAGAAGAAGGCCAGTCAGCAGATCACGATCGATCAGGTACGCGGACTGGATGATTTCCTCAGCGTCGGTACGCACCGCGCCGGATTGCGGATCATCTTGGTCAATCCGGCAGAAGCAATGAACCGAAATACCGCAAACGCACTTCTCAAATCACTTGAAGAACCATTGCCAGGTACATTGTTTTTATTAATTTCAAATGAGCCGTTGCGCTTGTTGCCAACGATCCGCAGCCGCTGCCAGGTGGTCCCGGTCAACGTACCGCCGGAATCGCTATCGGAGGCCGCGCTCAAGGCCGAAGGCCTGGCGGATGCCGGACGCTGGCTGGCGCTGGCCGGTGGTTCGCCGGGGCTGGCGCTTGAACTGGCTGTCACGGGGCAGGGCGGTTGGCTGGAACTACTGACCCGTCGGCTTTCCGACAAGGCGGGGATCGATCCGATCGGCCTGGCTGCCGAACTGGAAAAGACGCTCAAGGAGAGCAAGGGGAAAATCGCGCTGAAATCGGTGGTTGATGCCATGCAAAAATGGCTTGTCGATCTCACGCTGGCCAGCAACGGCCTGCCTGTTCGGTATTTTCTCCCCCAGCAGGCCACAATTTCCGGGCTGGCTGCTATCATTCCCCCGGTTCGGCTGGTTCGCGCCTATCGTGCCTTGATCACCCGCCGTCGCGAAGCCGAGCAACCCTTAAATGCCCGCCTGTTTCTGGAGGGGCTGTTCATGGACTATCGAAGCCTGTTGAGAAACTGAACAAGAATGAGTGAAGCCAAACCTGCTCCCGCCCAGCGCCCAAGTGTCCTGTCGCTCAACATCAATTCGAAATCGGCGCTTTACGCTGCATTCATGCCGCATCTGCGCAATGGCGGGATATTCATTCCGACTACCCGCAACTACAGCATCGGCGACGAAGTATTTATGCTGTTATCGTTGATGGACGACCCGGCCAAGCTGCCGATCGCCGGCACGGTGGTCTGGCTGACCCCGGCCGGCGCGCAAAACGGCCGCGCCCAGGGCATCGGGGTGCATTTCAACAGTGATGAAAGCGGTCAGGAAGCGCGGCGCAAAATTGAAGGGTTGCTCGGCGGTGTCCTGCAATCCACCCGCCCGACCCATACCCTCTGACCGTACGGATGCTGGTCGATTCGCACTGCCACCTGGACTTCCCGGATCTGGTACAGCGTCTCCCCGATATTCTTGAACGCATGCGGCACAACGATGTCGGTTGCGCGGTCTGCATCGGCGTCAATCTGGAAGATTTCCCGAACGTTCTGGCACTTGCCGAAGCGCACCCTCAGCTTTACGCCACCGTGGGCGTCCATCCGGAATATTCGGATGCCGAAGAGCCGGGTGAAGACCGCCTGGTTGCACTGGCGTCTCACCCCAGGGTCGTCGCGGTCGGCGAAACGGGGCTCGATTACTACTGGCAAAAAGACCGCCCGGCATGGCAGCGAGCGCGTTTTCGCACCCACATCCGGGCCGCCAAAGCCGTTGACAAGCCACTGGTGGTGCACATGCGGGATGCCGCAGACGATACGATCCGACTGCTGGCGGAAGAGGGCGCCGAGACAGCCGGAGGAGTCATGCACTGCTTCACCGAAACCTGGGAAGTCGCCCGCCATGCGCTCGATCTCGGCTTCTACATCTCCTTTTCGGGCATCGTGACCTTCAAGAACGCCCTTGCCATCAAGGAAGTGGCGCAAAAGGCGCCACTGGATCGCATTCTGGTCGAAACGGACTCGCCCTACCTGACGCCGGCGCCTTTCCGCGGTAAACCCAACGAGCCGGCCTATGTGAAATACGTTGCCGAGGAAATTGGTCGGTTGCGCGGAATTCCGCCGTCAGCGGTCGCCGAAGCGACGACCGACAATTTTTTCAATCTTTTCAAACACGCAAAGCGACCCCTGCAGCCATGAAAAAAACACTTTTAGCCTTGTTGATCGCCGCCACCATGCCCGTCCTGGGCCGCGCTGCGACCTACGATGACCTGATCAATTCTGCCAAGCTCGGTGATACCCGCGATGTGGCGCAGATCATTCAGCAGGGGGCTTCGGTCGACTCGACGGACAGGGACGGAAACACGCTGCTCATGCTGGCTGCGCGGGATGGTCACGAAGAACTGGTTGACTATCTGATCCGCCAGAAAGCCAAGCTCAACGCACGCAATACGGTCGGCGACACCGCCTTGCGCCTGGCTGCGTTTCGCGGCCACCTGAAAGTGGTCGAGCGCCTGATCGCTGGTGGCGCCGACGTCAATTCGACCGGATGGACGCCACTTGCATACGCCGCGTTCAACGGGCACCTCGAGATTGCCAGGGTGCTGGTCAAATCCGGCGCCGACGTCAATGCGCCGAGCGACTTCGGCAACACGGCGCTGATCGTCGCCGCACGGGGCGGCCACATTGAGATTGTGAAGCTCTTGCTGGCCAATCGTGCCGATCCCAACAAGGCGCTGGATTCGGGCGAGACGGCGCTCGACGTGGCGCTCAAGAATCAGAATACTGATATTGCCGACCTGTTGCGCCGTGCCGGTGGCAAGCCCGGTACGCCCAGCAGCACGAAAGCAAAGTAAGTCAGAGGGGCTGCGGAGGATGCCTCCGCGCCCTCAACTACCGCTTATTTGATTTCGCATAATTTGCATTATGTAAAATTACAGAAGTGTATGTAGTGCGCTTTCTCGTCTGACCTCCCTCTGCCCAAGGAAATGGCCGGCCACCGTCCACGGGGCCGGCCATTCGTCTCTTACCGGAAATTCAGGCGTCGTTGGCGTTTTGCTGCTTGATCGCCGCCTTGATCGATTCCTCACCGACATCCGGACACACCTTCTCGATGAAGGCATGGACATAACTCCGCAGATAGGTACCCCGGCGCACCGCCAGGCGGGTCGTATTGGATGGAAACAGTGACGGAACCGGAATCAGCGTCAGATTGCGATCCTGCTCCGGGTCATAGGCCACCGACGCTACCACGCCTACACCCAGACCGAGATTGACATAGGTCTTGATCACGTCGGCATCAATGGCCGAGAGCACGATGTCGGGGACGATACCGGCATCGGCAAAGGCCTTGTCCACATGCGCCCTGCCTGTGAATCCCTCGTGATAGGTGATGATCGGGTATTCGCCCAGGATGTCCAGGGTAATTTCACCCGCGATCGTCAGTGGATGGCCATGCGGCACGATGATCGCGTGATGCCATGAGTAGAACGGGAACGAAGCCAGTTCGGGCAGCTTGTCTACACTCTCGGTCGCGATTCCGACGTCCGCCTGCCCGGAAACCAGCAGGTCGGCGATTTCTCCCGGGCTGCCCTGGAGCAGCGTCAGGTGCACCTTTGGATAATCGTTCTTGAACCATTTGATGATCGCCGGCAACGCATAGCGCGCCTGGGTGTGGGTGGTGGCAATGACAAAATGGCCGGTTTCGCGGCTGGCGAACTGGTCGGCAATCCGGCGCAGGTTGTGGGTGTCGAGCAGGATGCGCTCGACGACCTCGGCCAGTTCCTTGCCCGGTTCGGTCAGGCCTAGCAGGCGTTTGCCGCGGCGCACGAAGATCTCGATGCCGAGTTCGTCCTCGAGATCCTTGATGTGTTTGCTGACGCCAGGCTGCGACGTATATAGGGCGTTCGCCACCTCGGTCAGGTTGAAATCCTGACGCACCGTTTCCCGCACGATGCGTAGCTGCTGGAAGTTCATTTTCTCGCTCCTTGTTAATGGGTCAGGCGGCGAGCTGCTCGCCCTGGAATACCCTGATTGCGCGCGGGCGCAGCGAGACGTGGTCGCCCTCGCGTAGGCCGAGCCCGTTCAGTGCGTCGCGCGCGATGGTGACCTCGACCAGTTCGCCATCCACCCGTGCCAGTTCGACCTGCGCCGTCGGCCCGACCGAGATGACGCGCAGGATCCTCGCGGGCAAGCCGCCTTCCGGCGAACCCACCGGCAACAGGTCGAATTCATGCGGCCGCACGAAGGCAATCGCCTGATCCGTCACATTGTGGTCGTGACCGACATGCAGCGCATGCTCGCCGACATGCAGATGCGGGCCATCGACGCGGCCGTGGAACAGGTTGACCGAACCCAGGAAGCTGGCGACGAACGGCGTCGCAGGGTTGTCGTAAACCTCTTCCGGCGTCCCGACCTGCTCTACCCTGCCCTTGTTGATGACCACGACGCGGTCGGAAACTTCGAGCGCCTCTTCCTGGTCATGCGTGACGAAAACGCTGGTGACGTGGATTTCGTCGTGCAGCTGGCGCAGCCAGCGCCGCAGTTCCTTGCGCACCTTGGCATCGAGTGCGCCAAACGGTTCATCGAGCAGCAATACTTTCGGCTCGACCGCCAGGGCGCGAGCCAGGGCGATGCGCTGGCGCTGGCCGCCGGACAGTTGCGACGGGTAACGGTCGGCCAGCCAGCCGAGCTGGACCAGTTCGAGCAGACGCGTCACGCGCTTCCTGATCTCGGCCTCGGCCGGGCGGAATTTCTTCGGGCGCACGCGCAGGCCGAATGCGACGTTGTCGAACACCGTCATGTGGCGGAACAGCGCGTAGTGCTGGAAGACGAAGCCGACCTGGCGCTCGCGCACATGGCGGTCGGAAGCATCCTCGCCGTCGAGCAGGATCTTGCCGCTGTCGGCGAATTCGAGGCCGGCGATGATGCGCAGCAGGGTCGTCTTGCCGCAACCGGAGGGGCCGAGCAAGGCGACCAGCTGGCCGGAGGGAATGTCGAGCGAAACGTTGTCGAGCGCGCGGAAAGCGCCGAACTGCTTGTTGATGTTGGTGACGTGGATACTCATGATTAGCTCTCCGAAGGTTTCTGCGATTCGCTGATCTGCTTGCGGGTTTGCCGCTCGACCAGGGTTTTCAGGCCCAGCGTTACGATGGCGAGCAGCGCCAGCAGGGAAGCCACGGCAAAGGCGGCGGCGTAGTTGTATTCGTTGTAGAGAATCTCGACGTGCAGCGGCATGGTGTTGGTCAGGCCGCGGATATGGCCGGAAACCACCGATACCGCGCCGAACTCGCCCATGGCGCGGGCATTACACAGAATCACGCCGTAGAGCAGGCCCCACTTGATGTTGGGCAGCGTCGTATGCCAGAACACCTGCCAGCCGGAAGCGCCGAGCACCACTGCCGCCTCTTCCTCTTCGGCACCCTGGGCCTCCATCAGCGGGATCAGTTCGCGGGCGACGAAGGGAAAGGTCACGAAAATGGTGGCCAGCACGATGCCCGGCACGGCGAACAGGATCTTGATCTCGTGCTCGGCCAGCCACGGGCCGAACCAGCCCTGGGCGCCGAATATCAACACGTAGATCAAGCCGGAAACGACCGGCGAGATCGAGAACGGCAGATCGATCAGGGTGATCAGGAAGCGCTTGCCGGGAAACTCGAACTTGGCGATCGCCCATGCCGCCGAGACGCCGAACACCACGTTCAGCGGCACGGCGATCGCGGCCGTAATCAAGGTCAGCCTGATCGCCGCCAGGGCATCGTGGCTGGTCAGTGCGGAGAGGTAGACGCCCCAACCCTTGCTCAAGGCCTGCACGAAAACCGTTCCCAGCGGAAAGAGCAGGAAGATGACGAAGAAAGTCAGGGCGACGGCGATCAACGTCACCTTGATCCATGCCGGCTCGCTTGTGCTGGGTGTTTCGTAGCGCTCCAGCGCGCCGGGTTGCAATGCGATGCTCGCGCTCATGTCAGGCTCCCTTGGTGTAACGGCCCTGCATCCAGCCCTGCAGCCCGTTGATGACGAGCAGGAGGATGAAGGAAATAAGCAGCATGACCGAGGCGATGGCGGTCGCCCCGCGGTAGTCGTACTGTTCCAGCTTGGTGATGATCATCAGCGGCGTGATTTCCGAGACCATCGGCATGTTGCCGGCGATGAAGATGACCGAGCCGTATTCGCCGACCGCGCGGGCGAAAGCCATCGCGAAGCCGGTCAGCAATGCCGGCGTCACGTGCGGCAGGATGACCTTCAGGAAGGTCTGCCAGCGCGAGGCGCCGAGGCCGGCGGCGGCCTCTTCGACTTCCTTTTCAAGATCGGCGAGTACCGGTTGCACGGTGCGGTTCGGGCGGAACCAGGTCAGGCCGACGTCGACGCGATTGCCGACGAAAGCGGTGCCGGCCGGGTTGGTCGCCGCCGCCAGGCCGTCCTGCGGCAGCGCGATGCCGGTCCCGGCCAGGCCTTGCGCCTTGACGCCGTAGGCATGCGAGAGATAACCGTTGGTGGCGAGCGCCAGCCCGGGTGCGAGTATGGCTGGCAGAACGGCGGCGTGAATGAGTTGGCGTATGCGCATTGGGGAACTCCGGATGTTTCCTGTCGTTTGAATGGTGGCGCCAGCCTAAGCAGGCGGCTGCGCAAACCCAACGACGCGCTTCTTCGATGCTTATTCCCCGGGAATCGATGACCCGTTTGCTGCGGTCGACATATGGAAATAGCCAGAAATTCTTTGTCGACCGCAGCAGGCGGCCGCACAATGGCCCGACACCGCCGGATTTAATCGATAACTTGCCAGGGCGGACGACAAATTCTGGCTAAAGCGTCGCTCGCTCCACCTCCCCGGGAGCCGGCCTCGCCGGACTCACAGGGGAGCAAGGAGCAAAGACATGGTTCTCACCCTCGAACTGCCGATCCGGCACATTTCCCCCGACCCGCTTTCCGCCTACGAAACCCGCTTCGGCGCCCTGCCCGCCTGGCTCGACGAGATCGAGGCCGGCGAAGCGCGGGCCTTGGCGCGCCTGGCACTGCGCCGCGGCACCCCGCTCTGCCCCGCCGATCATCTGTCCTGAACGAATCAGCCAGTGACGCAGGCCAGCGCGCTGCTCAGCTGGCCGACGCTGCGCTTGCTGAAGACGACCGGCACGGCCATCTGGTCGGCTACCCGGTGGATCTTCCTCGCCAGCCCGTGGCTGACCTGATCGACCATGACCACCACGACCCGGGTATCGAGCGGAATCGGCCGGTGCGCCTCGCTCTGGTTGCGCCCGCTCCAGTGGCGCACCGGCTCGAAGCCCTGCTGCGCCAGGAATTCCTTGTACGGCCCGACCCGGTCACCTCCAACGATCAGCGCTGCCATGATGCGTCCTCCACGATGTCAATGCTGAAAATCTAAAGGCTGGCCGCCGCGCCGGAAACGACGCAATTATTTGAAGGACATAAGTGGCGTGGCCATAAGCATTTTTTGCGTAGCGCCCTGCGGGTTAGGGAGCGAATTCCCGCACCAGCTCGACGACCGGCTGCGCCCTGTCGCAGCCCGGCCCGGCATCGTCGAGGCCATCGACGAAGTGGCGGATCTGCGGCTCGAAGCCCGCCACATCGATCAGGTAGCCATCGTGTCCGTGTTCGGAGTCGATCTCGAAAAACTCGCCGTGCGGCAGCAAAAAGGCCAGATCCTGCTGGTCGACCGCAACATACAGCGCATCGCTGGTGATCGAGCCGACCAGGACCGGCTGCCGGACCCGGCCCAGCACGCGTTCATAGCTGCCGCGCTGGTGTCCGAGATCGTGGGTATCCATGGCGTCGATCAGCGCCAGATAGCTGTTGGCGTCGAAGCGCTCGACCAGCGACTTGCCGTGATGGCGCAACCAGCCGCGCACGGCGGGCTCGTCGGGGGACGTCGCGCGCACGGCGAAAACCTCCTGCCCCGAGGCGCGCCCGAAGCGCTTGCCCAGCGAGCCGGGGCTGCGATAGCTGACCATGGCGATCGCCCGCGCCGCCGCCAGGCCGGCTCGCGGCGGGTCGGCCGGGTCGTAATGCCCGGCGCGGAATTTCGGATCGGCGGCGAGCGCCAGCCGCTGCGCCTCGCTCCACGCCGCGCACCAGGCCGAATGGCGCCCGCTGGCGGCGATGCTGACCACCGCGCCGACCCGCTCTGGATCGAGCAAGGCCCACTCCAGCGCCTGCAGCCCGCCGAGCGAGCCGCCGATGACGAAGCGGATGCCGCGAATGCCCAGCCGGTCGGCCAGCGCCATCTGCAGGCGCACCTGGTCGCGCACCGTGACCTGCGGAAAACGCGCGCCCCACAGGCGGCCATCGGGCGCGACGCTGGCTGGCCCGGTGGTCCCGTAGCAGCCGCCGAGCACATTGCTGCAGACGATGAAATGCTTGTCCGGATCGAGCGTCCGGCCCGGCCCGAACAACGCGCCCCACCAGGCATCGGCATCGGCCGAACCGGTCAGCGCATGGCAGACGATCACCGCATTGTCGCCCGCGGCGTTGAGCTGGCCCCAGCTGCGGTAGGCGATCTCGACACCCGGCAACTCGGCGCCCGACTCCAGGACCAGCGGCTGGCCGAGGGCCAGCCACCGGGTCTTTTCCGAGAGCCGGAATGCCGTCATGCAGCCGCTTCGAGGGCCGAGCGGCGCAAGGCGTGTTCGAAGTCAGCCTTGATGTCATCGATATGCTCGATGCCGACCGACACGCGCACCAGGTCGGAACGCACGCCGGCACTCTTCTGCTCAGCTTCTGAAAGCTGCTGGTGCGTCGTCGACGCCGGGTGGATGACCAGCGTCTTGGCGTCGCCGACGTTCGCCAGGTGGCTGGCAAGTTCGACGCTGTCGATGAAGCGCTGGGCTGCGGTCGACCCGCCTTTTATGCCGAAATTCAGCACCGCGCCGAAGCCGTTGCGTAGATACTTCTTCGCCTTGGCATGGTAGGGGCTGTCTTCGAGGCCGTTGTATTCGACCCACGCCACCTGCGGATGCGCCTTCAGCCAGCGGGCCAGTTCGAGCGCATTGTCGACATGGCGCTGGACGCGCAGCGACAGGGTTTCAACACCCTGGATCAGTTGGAAGGCGTTGAACGGCGAGAGGCTGGGGCCGAAGTCCCGCAGGCCTTCGACGCGGGCGCGGATGGCGAAGGCGATGTTGCCGAAGGGGCCGCCGCTGCCGAACACTTCCCAGAAATTGAGGCCGTGGTAGCCGGGCGCCGGGTCGGTGAACAGCGGGAACTTGCCATTGCCCCAGTTGAATTTGCCGGCATCAATGACGACGCCGCCGACCGAGGTGCCGTGGCCGCCGATCCACTTGGTGGCGGATTCGACGATGATGTCGGCGCCGTGATCGATCGGCTGCGCGATGTAGCCGCCAGCGCCGAAGGTGTTGTCGACCACCAGCGGGATGCCGTTTTCGTGGGCGATGGTGGCAATCGCTTCGAAATCGGGCACCGAGAAGCTCGGGTTGCCGATGGTTTCGACGTAGATCGCCTTGGTATTGGCATCGATGGCGGCACGGAAGGCTTCTGGCTGATCGCCGTCGACGAACTTGACGGCGATCCCCAGGCGCGGCAGCGCGACCTTGAACTGGTTGTAGGTGCCGCCGTAAAGGTGGCTGCTGGCCACGATGTTGTCGCCAGCCTGGGCGATGGTGGTGATGGCCAGGAACTGCGCCGCCTGGCCGGAACTGGTGGCGACCGCCGCGACGCCGCCTTCGAGCGCGGCGATGCGCTGCTCGAAAACGTCGGTGGTCGGATTCATGATCCGCGTATAAATATTCCCGAATTCCTTCAGCGCGAACAGCTTGGCGCCATGATCGGCGCTGTCGAAGGTATACGAGGTGGTCTGATAGATCGGCACTGCGCGGGCATTGGTGCCCGGCGCCGGCGACTGGCCGGCATGGACTTGCAGGGTTTCGTAACGGTAATTGCGCTTGTTGTCGGCGTTGTCACTCACTGTGGCACTCCCTTGGCTTGAATTTGGCTCCGGCAATTGCTTGCTGACCGAAGACTTGATTGAGGAAATCAGTTTGGTGACGAGGCCCATGCTTTTCTTCTCCAGGCTGCTGTTCATCGAGAAAGCCGGCGGCGGCCGGTCAGTGGGTGAAAGTTAGCAAGCCGGAAGTTCGCGCCGAACGAAGAAAAAGCCAGTTACATATTCCTCGGTGAATGCATATCGAATGCAGGAATACGTATTTATTGCCTGCCCGGCATTCATCGAAACTCTCGGCACCCCAAACTACATTCAGGAAATCCCATGAAACGTCAGTTCCTCAAGAAGGTGCTTGGCATCGCCCTCGGCCTCTCGGTCATTTCCCTGTCATCTGCGGTCCACGCCGAATACAACCCGAAATTGCTGCGCATCGGCTTCCAGAAATCGGCCAGCCTACTCACCCTGCTCAAGGCGGAAGGGACGCTGGAGAAGCGCCTGGCCCCGCTCGGCATCGATGTCAAATGGGTCGAGTTCCCGGCCGGGCCGCAACTGCTCGAAGGCTTGAACGTCGGCGCCATCGACTTCGGCTACGTCGGCGAAGCACCGCCGATCTTCGCCCAGGCCGCCGGTGCGAACTTCGTCTATGTCGGCCATGAGGAGCCGGCGCCGCGGGCCGAAGCACTGATCGTGCAGAAGGATTCGCCGATCCGCAGCGTCGCCGACCTCAAGGGCAAGAAGGTCGGGCTGAACAAGGGTTCGAACGTGCATTACCTGCTGGTCAAGCTGCTCGAAAAGCACGGCCTGAAATACACCGACATCCAGCCCGTCTTCATCCCGCCGGCCGACGCCCGTGCCGCCTTCGAGCGCGGCAGCATCGATGCGTGGGTGATCTGGGATCCGTTCACCGCTGCCGCCCAACAGCAGATTGGTGCGCGCGTCCTGGCCGACGGCACCGGCGTCGTCAACAATTACGCCTTCTTCCTGGCCGAGCGTGATTTCGCCAGCAAGCGCCCGGAGGTGATCAGGGAGGTGTTCGCCGTGCTGCAGCAGACTGGCCAGCAGATCAACCAGAACCACCCGGCCGCCGCCGCCCGGATCGCGCCGCTGCAAGGGGTTGACCCGGCGATCGTCGAACAGACGATCCGCAACTACAGCAATGTCGTCAAGCCGATCAGCGATCCGGTCATCGATGCGCAGCAAAAGCTCGGCGACACCTTCTACGAACTGAAGCTGATTCCCAAGTCGATCAAGGGCAAGGACGCGACCCTCGCCGCCCGCTGATCAGGATTTCGCCCCTTTTTGCCGGTTGACCGCAACCGGCAATGATTCTTTCCGGAGATACCCGAATTGAACATCACACCGTGGCTGCGCCGCACCCTGGCGATCGCCGCCCTCGCGCTCGCCGGATTCGCCCACGCCGCCGGCGACACCGTCGTCTATCACATCAACGACAGCACCAACGCCTCAGCCCTGCTCGTCAATGTGCGCAACCACCTGGCCGCCGCGCCGGACACGCGCATCCATGTAGTCAGCCATGGGCGCGGCATCGACTTCCTGCTCAAGGATGCCGGCGATGCGGGCGGCGCACCGTATGCCGGCAAGCTCAAGCCGCTGGCCGCCCAGGGCGTGCACTTCAAGGTTTGCCGCAATACGCTGAAGGGCCGCAATCTTGGGGACGACGCGGTGGACGCCAGCGCCACGGTCGTGCCGTCGGGTGTCGCCGAAATCGCCCGTCTGCAAACCGAGGACAAGGCTGCCTATCTCAAGCCCTGATCCCGGCGGAATTCAGGCAAGCCGGTTCAGGCACGCGGCCACAGGATCATCTGTGTGCAGCGAAACAGCGCCAGCTTGCGCCCGCTTGCCTCGTCGCTCACCACGGCATCCCAGACCTGGGTATTGCGCCCCAGATGCTGCGCCGTGGCAACACAGGTGATGCTGCCCTCCCTGACGGTACCCAGGTGATTGCTCTTGAGTTCGATCGTGGTAAACGACTGCGCCCCCGCCGGCAGGTGGGCAATCGTCGCGTAGCCGCACGAGGTGTCGGCGAGGGCCACGATGCTTGCCGCATGGAGGAAATCGTTGGGCGCGAAATGCAGCTTTTTCACCGGCATCCGGCTGCTCAGCGACTCCGGCGCCAGTTTGACGATCTCGATGCCCAGATAGCCCGGCAGGTATTCGCTGCCCTGCTCGTTGAGTGCTTCGATCGATATTTCGGGGCGCAGCAGGCTCATGGCGTGCTCTCCATTCAGTAGATTGTGGAAATCAGGCGGGCGCCAGCGGCCTGGCCACCGGCGCTTCGCGGATCGGCAGGTTGACGAGGGCAGCGCCGGCAGCAAGGGCCATGTCGGCGTACCACATCCAGGTGAAGTCGCCGAAGCGGGTAATCGCCAGGCCGCCCAGCCAGGCACCGAGAAAACCGCCGATCTGGTGGCTGAGCAAGGTCAGTCCGAACAGGGTCGCCAGATAGCGGATACCGAACAGCTTGCCGACGATGGCCGCCGTCGGCGGCACGGTCGCCAGCCAGGTAAATCCCAGCCCGGCGGCAAACAGGTAGAAGGTCAGCTCGGTGCGCGGCATCAGGAGATAGAGGCCGATCAGCACGGCGCGCGAAGCGTACATCGCCGCCAGCACGTACTTGCTGCGATAGCGCGAAATGCACGAGCCGGCATACAGGCTGCCGAAGATGTTGGCCAGCCCGATGATGGCCAGCGACCAGCTGGCCACCGAGGGCGGCAGGCCGCACAGATTGACTTCACCCGGCAGATGGGTCACCAGGAAGGCGATATGAAAGCCGCAGGTGAAAAAGCCGAGATGCAGCAGCAGATAGCTGCGGTCCTGCATGGCGCTGCCGATCGCGTGCATTACGCCGGAATCGTGTTCGGCATGCCTGACCGGCGTCACCTGCTGCTTGGTCAGTTTGCCGACCAGCGGCAATGCCGCCAGCGTCATCAGCGCCATCGCCCACATGGCGCCCATCCAGCCGATCGACTGGATCAGCTTTTGCAGGATCGGCGCAAAGACAAACTGGCCGAACGAGCCGCCGGCGTTGATGACGCCGGAAGCCGAGCCGCGCGCCTCGATGGGCAGACGCTGGGCCGCCGCGCCGATCAGTACGGAAAAGCTGCCGGCCCCTGCCCCCATCGCCGACAGCAGGCCGAGCGAGACGATCAAGCCGAATCCCGAGCCCATGAACGGCGTGATCGCGCTGCCCAGGGCGAGAATCAGTAGGCCGCCGATGAGTACCGCACGCGGCCCGTAGCGGTCGGCCATGGCCCCGGCGACCGGCTGGATCGCGCCCCAGGTGAATTGTCCGATGGCCAGCGCCAGGCTGATGGTGGCGATGCCGAGCCCGGTCGTGGCATCCAGCGGGCCGATGAACAGCCCGAGCGACTGGCGCGCGCCCATGGTCACCATCAGGATCCCGGCAGCAGCGAGGGTCGTGACCAGAATGTCGGGGCGGCTCAGGGAACGCAGCATGAAAGGCTTTCCGGAAGGATGAATCGTCGTCGTGGTGGTGCCCGCACTATAGTTGCCAAACTGATTCGCAAATAGCCCATAATCCGCGTCGTTACGTCAACGGATCATTGACAAATGTCATGGCTCAGCACTTGGGATAGTTTCGTCAAGGTCGTCGAAACGGGCAGTATGGCTGCCGCAGCCCGCCGGCTCGACTGCACGCGGGCGCAAGTCAGCAAGCAGGTCGGCGAGCTGGAGCGCGCCTTCGGGGTTCGCCTTTTCGAGCGCTCGACGCGCAAGCTCAGCCTGACCCCTTCCGGCGAAGTCTTTCATCAGCACGCGCTACGGGCTCTCGAAGCCGTTCACAGCACCGAAGTCGCGGTCCGCAACCTGGGGGATGCGCCGCGCGGCGTCTTGCGGATCAGCGCCTCGATCACTTTCGGGCGCCTGTACATTGCCCCACTACTTCCGCGGCTCGTCGCCAAATATCCCGAACTCGACTGCGAACTGGTGCTCACCGATCAACTGGTCGATCTTGTCGACGATCACATCGATCTCGCCCTGCGCCTGACCAGGGCGCCGCCCGAAGATGCGGTAGCGCGCAAACTCGTCCAGCTCAAGCGGGTCATTTGCGGGTCGCCGGCCTATTTCGCAGAACACGGCGAGCCGTCATCACCGCACGATCTTTCCCGCCATCAATGTTTCAGTTACCTGCTCGCCGAGGGCAGCGGCATCTGGCGCCTGGCCGATGCCAACGGCGAGGAATTCACGGTCCCGGTCAACAGCAAATTCCGCTTCAATAATGTTGACTGCGTGCACGACGCCGTCCTTGCCGGACACGGGCTGGCGATCCTGCCGACCTATCTGTGCCATGGTGACCTGGCGCGAGGCAGGCTGAAGGCAACCCTGGCAGATTTCGCGCCGATCAGCAGTTTCGGGCCGCATCTGTATGCCTGCTATACGCCTAGCCGGGTACGGGCTCCGAAGGTCAGAGCATTTCTCGCCGAGCTGGAAAGCCTGTTCGAGCCGCTTCCACCCTGGGAGGCGCCGGAATAGCCCGATTCCGCTATTGGCAAGGCGTGAAGCCCCCATTCCCGGGATCCGGGAATGGGGGCTTTCTTCATCCACTTGCGCGGTCAGTTCTTCTTGCCGCCATTCCACGCCGCATCGGCGACGCGCACCTGCTTTGGCACCAGCTTCAGCTCGAAGAACTTGTCGGCGATTTTCTGCTGCGCCGACAGGACCTCGGCAGTGACCGGTTTGACACCGTAGCTGTAACGCAGGGCGGCAACCTCGACAATGGGCTCCTCGATGCCGATTTGCGGCGCCAGGAACCTGGCGACCTCCTTCGGATTCTGCTTGCCCCACTGGTCGATCTTGTCGAGTTCCTCGATCAGGACATGGACGACCTCCGGATGCTTCTCGGCAAAGGAACGGGCCGCCAGGTAAAACTGGTGGTTGGCCACCGCACCCTTGCCGTCAGCCAGCACGCGGGCGCTCAACTGCTTTTCGGCGGCGGCGAGGAACGGGTCCCAAATCGACCATGCCGCCACGCGACCGCTCTCGAAAGCAGCCCGGGCATCGGCCGGCGCCAGGTAGACCACCTCGACGTCGGAATACTTGAGGCCGGCGTTTTCCAGCAGCTTGACCAGCAGGTAGTTAGCGTTGGAGCCTTTGGCGACCGCAACCCGCTTGCCCTTCAGCTCGGCGACGCTCCTGATCGGCGAATCCTTGGGCACCAGCAGCGCCTCGGCCGAGGGCGCCGGGGGTTCGTTGCCGACATAGACCAGGTCAGCCCCGGCCGCCTGCGAGAAAACCGGCGGCGACTCGCCGACCGTGCCGACATCGATGCTGCCGACGTTGATCGCCTCGAGCAAGGGCGGGCCGAACGGGAACTCGGTCCACTTGACCGCGATACCCTTCTCGGCGAGCCGCTTGTCCAGCGTGCCGCCTGCCTTGAGGATGACCAGCGTGCCGTACTTCTGGTAGCCGATGCGCAGCTCCTTGAGATTGTCCGGCGTGGCTTGCGCGTAAGCCGGCGTGGCGAGAATGCCGCTTGCCAGCGCCACGGCGGTTGCGGTTTGCGCAACGACCTTGACGCCCTGGCGCAGCCGGGAAGTGATTGAGCTGGATCGATACATGCGGATTCTCCTGTCAGAAGCCATGGTCTTCGCCGAAGGTGACACGGTGCAGCAGGCGGTGCTGGTTGTCGTAATCTGCCGTGGCGTAATGCACCGTGGCGCGGTTGTCCCAGATGGCGACGGTGTTCGTCTCCCAGCGCAGGCGGGCCTGGAATTCCGGTCGCTGGAACTGGGCGAAGATGAAGGCCAGCAGCGCATCGCTTTGCTGGCGCGACAGCCCCTTGATGCGTTCGGTGAAATTGGGATTCACATAGACCAGTTTCCTGCCGGTGACCGGATGCGTGCGGATGACCGGGTGAACCACCGGCAGGTGGTCGGCGCGCGCCTGACGATAAATCGCTTCACCATTCTCCAGCTGGGCGAAATAGTTGGGCCAGCCACTGTGTTCGAAGCTGTGAACCGCTTCCAGTTCTTCCAGATACACCTGTAGCGATCTGGGCAGGGAGTCAAAGACCGCGGTCGCGCTGGCCCACAGCGTGTCGCCGCCGGACGGTGGAATCACGTGCGAATAGAGGACGGTGCCGGTCGGCGGATTGGCCGAGAAGGTGATGTCGGCGTGCCACTGGTCGGTGCCGTAGCGGTGAGCGACCGGGCGCGTTTCCAGCACTTCGATCAGCTTTTCTGTCGCGTGGCGCGGGAAGAAGGCCTTGGCCTTGTCCGGGTCGCCGAAGACACGGGCGACGGCGATCTGTTGCTCGGGGGTCAACTGCTGCTTGCGGAAGAACAGCACCTGGAACTCGACCAGCGCCTTGCGCAGTTCGCCACGGACATTTTCGTCACGGACATTTTCGTCACGGATATCCGCCAGATCGAAATCGTGGATCAGCGCACCGATATTTGGCGTGTAGGGTTCGACAATCAACTTCTTGTAACCGGGGACAGCATTTTCAAGCTTGGACATGGATGGACTCCTTGAATGAATTTTTCGCGAGTGGGCACTGGCTCGCCAACCCACTCTAAACAGCCACCCGCCAGCGACGAACCAATTAATCCTGCAATCGATATAGCGCCGCGCCTGCCAAGCAAATAAGGCGCGCCTGGCGGGAACGGCATATGCAGCGAAGCCTCCCGCTTGGATGGATATACACAAAAATTGCTTGAAACAAGGAGCGCGCCGTCGATATTCTGCATTCACGTTGCAGTGCAGCAATTCACTCGGCGCAGCATCAACTTTTAGCGAAACTTCAATCCACAGGAGAACACCATGGCCTTTTCCCTTCCTTCATCGCCGGAACAGGTAGTTGCTGCCAACCAGGCGGCGTTCGACACCCTGCTCTCGGTTTACAACAGTGCCCTGGACAGCGCGGAGAAACTTGCCAGCCTCAACATTGCTTCGGGCCGTGCCACCCTCGAAGATCAGATTTCCAGCGCCAAGCGCCTGCTCGGCGCCAAGGACCTGCAGGAAGCGCTGGCGCTTCAGAGCGGGCTCGTCCAGCCGCAGTTCGAGAAGTCCATCGCCTACGCGCGAAACGTTTACGAAATCTCGTCGGAAGCGCAGGAGCAACTGGTCAAGCGTCTGGAAGCACTCCAGTCGGAATTCAACAAATCGGTCGCCAGCCTGCTCGACACCTACGCCAAGAGCGCCCCGACCGGCTCCCAGGTCGCGGTGGCTGCCGTCAAGTCGGCCATCTCGGCAGCCAACTCCGCTTTCGACAACGCCAACAAGGCAGCGCGCCAGGTGGCCAGCATCACCGAAGCGAGCGTCGACGCGGCGACCAGTGCTACGGTGCGCGCAGTGAGTGCGACCACGAACACCCCGGCAAAGAAGAAAGCTGCTTGAGTCTGATGCACGGTCAACCGCAAAAAACCCCGTAAATTTTCCGGGGCTTTTTTTGTTCAGTTCATGCCTCTTCCTGCGACACCGCGAATCGCCGCAGCCGCCTGACCGGAAGCCACGTGTTGGTCCCCATGCCTATCGCCATCGCAATCACGAACACGATTGCAGGCAGGTAGCCAGCGCCCAGGCCAACCAGCGCCGGGCCGGGGCAGAATCCCGAAAGGCCCCAGCCGATGCCGAACAACGCGCTGCCGGCAAGCAGCGGCGCATCGGGCCGAACAACTGTCGCGGACGGGAATGGCTTGCCCAGCCAGGTGTTATTGCGGCGGCGCGCCAGCGCATAGGCCGGTGCCGCCACGCCGATCGCGCCACCCATCACCAGCGCGAGCGACGGGTCCCAGTTGCCGGCAATATCGAGAAAGGCCAGCACTTTTGCCGGGTCGCTCATGCCGGCAAGAATCAGGCCGAAGCCGAAGGTCAAACCGAGGAGCAGGGAAATCAACAGGGCTATCTCAGACTCCGGTCAAATGCCGCGTAACGAAAACGGTCGCCATGCCACTGCCCATGAAACACAGGACGGCGACCAGAGAGCGCGTTGAGAATCTGGCCAGCCCGCACACGCCGTGCCCGCTGGTACACCCGTTGGCCAGACGGGTTCCAAAACCCACCAACAAGCCGGCGACGGTGAGGATTGCCCAGCTGCGCGGCGAATCGACCGTGTGCGCAGGGAGCGGCAGGCCGCCCGGAGAAACCGTGGCCCATACGCCGGGCGCGACCAGCAGGCCGATCAGGAAGGCCACGCGCCACCCCGCTTCTGCCGACCGCTCCTCGAGCAGGCTGCCGAGAATGCCGCTGATGCCGGCGATCCGGCCAAGTGCAAGAAACAGCAACGCGGCTGCCAGTCCGATCAAGGCGCCCCCGGCCAAGGCAGTCCACGGCGTGAAATTTGTCCAGTCGATAATCATGTGATTCCTGCTGATGCTCCGGAGATTTTTCCGGCGGACGGCGAAATGCCTGCGACACTACCGCCCGGAGACGGAAGACTGAAACGACATATCTTTCATATCAATATAAAACGCGCTGAATAAAATCAAAAAAAATTGATTCGTTTCAATGGATTGATAGACGGCTTAAATTGCTCGCCTGCGCAAATTGCGGCACCAGTTCACTTCCGTCAAAGACTCCATTTAACCCCTGGAGCGAATATCAAGGAGACCCTTCATGCCCCTCAGCGACCTGATCAGAACGCTCTACTCGCCTTCCGGCTCGCTGCCTGGCCACTACGCCCGCTCGGGGCTGGATCAGCCGTTCGTTGCGGTAGACGGCCGGGTATTCCTGCATTACGCAAACATCCGGCTGGAGTCGCAGTTTCTGCCCATCGTCGAGACGCAAAGTGGCAAGACGCACGGCCACGCAGCATCCCTGCAGGCTTTCGGTCTCTCCAACCGGCATCCGATCGCGCCTGAGGCGGTCTTCGTACTGCCGACCGACGACGCCGAGTTCGTCTATCTCGACCGCCTGGTACGCACTCTGCACGCCCTCAACTACCTGACGCGACCGGCGCGTGGCAACCTGCTGCTGCAGGTTCATGCGCGTCACGTGATGAGCGTTCCGGCCGATCACGGCCTGGCCTTCGAGGAAATCCTGCGCCCCTGCGGCCTGTTCCCGGAACAGATCACGCTGGAAGTCGACATCGAGGGCGTCGAAGACATCCCCCATCTGGTCAGGGCAGTCGCCAGCTACCGTTCGCGCGGCTATGGCATTGCCATCAGCCATTTTGGCCGCCGCCAGATCGATTTCGCGATACTCCGCGAACTGCGGCCCGACATTGTCAAACTCGACGGCCTGCTGCTCTCGTCGGCCCGTCCGCTCAAGCGCATCATCGAAGCCCTGTACAAACTGCCGGCCCAGGTGCTGGTCGAAGGCGTCGACACGGCGGCGATGCGCAAGGGTGCATGGGCCGGTAACATCGATCTGCTGCAAGCGCACGCACCGCTACGCCACCTGCTCCACGCCGTTCCCGTGGCGAGCGCCAGCAACTCGCTGCGCATCCGGACTGCCGCCTGACAGGTTGCGCGCGCGGCCGTTCGGCCGGGCAAGAAAATGGCAAGGGTCAACCTTGCCATTTTGTTTGATCAGGTCGTGTCGCTCAGGTGGCCGTCGTCGCCAGGATGACCTCGTTGGATTTGAAGGTTGCCAGAACATCGGCACCCAGTTCAAGCGGCTGCTCGGTTAGCGAGCGGGTCAACACGGTCGCGGCAATTACACCGGCCGCGGTCAGTATCTGCACTTCCGAAAGGACGCGGTCAACCTGGATTCCGGTCACTTTTCCGCGAATCTGGTTGCGACTGTTGATCGCTTCGATCGTCATCAGGCGCTTCAGAACCCGGCTCTCCAGGCGGGCGAACTGCGCCTCGCCGTGTTCGCGCGGGCGGGCCAGATGTACTGTTTCATCCAGCGTGATCCGCCCGTCCTCGATCAGCAGGATACGGTCGGCCAGGGCCACCGCCTCGGACACGTCGTGGGTGACCAGAACGGCAGTGAATTGGTGCTGCCGCCAGAGCTGTTCGATCAGGCGCTGCATCTCGATCCGGGTCAGCGCGTCGAGCGCCCCCAGCGGCTCGTCGAGCAACAGCAGGCGCGGCCGGTGAATCAGCGCCCGGGCCAGTGCCACCCGTTGGCGTTGCCCGCCCGACAGGCGGTTTGGCCAGTCGTCGGCGCGGTCGGCCAGGCCGACCTGGGCGAGCACGGCGAGTGCCCGTTCGCGGATTTCCGTTTTCGGCCCCGCCAGACCGAGGGCCACGTTCTGGATGACCGTGCGCCACGGCAGCAACCGCGCATCCTGGAACATCATGCGTACGTCGCCGATCAGGTCGCGCTCCCCCTGGCCGTCGAGCAGGATGTTGCCAGCCGAGGTCTCGTCGAGACCGGCCAGCAGGCGCAGCAAGGTACTCTTGCCGCAACCGCTTCGCCCGACGATGGCGACGAACTGGCCGCTGTCGATTTGCAGGTCCAGACCATGCAGCACCTGGCGCTCACCGAAGCGCTTGATGAGCTGACTGATGCCGATTCGCAAGCCCGGCGCGTCACGGGTAGCCGCCTTGACCCGGTTCAGTTCCGAAGTATCGATATTCATGCGCCGCTCCCGTAAGCAGTATTCCATTTGAGCCAGCGCCGCTCCAGCAGGCGCGCAGCAACATCGGCCAACTTGCCGAGCAAGGCATAGAGCAGGATGCCAAGCAGAACGACATCGGTCTGCAGGAATTCCCGGGCATTCATCGTCATGTAGCCGATTCCCGACTGCGCGGAAATCGTCTCGGCAACGATCAGGATCACCCACATGAACCCGAGCGCATAACGCACGCCGACCAGGATGGACGAAAGCGCACCGGGCAGGATTACCTCCCGATAGAGCGCCCAGACAGACAGCTCGTAGCTTTTCCCCATCTCGATCAATGCCGGGTCGACCGAGCGGATACCGTGGAAGGTATTGATATAGACCGCAAAAAAGACCCCGAGCGAGATCAGGAACAGTTTGGCGGCCTCGTCGATGCCGAACCACAGAATGACCAGCGGAATCAGGGCCAGCGGCGGGATGTTGCGGATCATCTGCAGCGTCGTATCGAGCGCGATCTCGACCTTGCGGAATGACCCGGTCAGCAACCCCAGCACCAGCCCCAGTCCGCCGCCGATGGCGAAGCCTGACAATGCTCGCAGCGCGCTCACCTTGACGTGCTCCCAGAGTTCGCCGGAGGCGGCCAGTCTCACCCCCGCCTTGATCACGGCGAGCGGCTCCGGCAGGATGCGCACCGACAGCCAGCCCAGACGGGCCGAAGCTTCCCACGCGAGGAGGATGCCAATCGGCACCATCCAGGGCAGAAAGCTGTTCCACGACCGATGCACAAAGCCGCTATGAGTGCTCATTTTTGTTTACTCCTTGCCTGACTGGTGACCTCGGGCGCTTACAGCTTGGCGATCGACACCTCGGTCGCCTTGACCAAGGCCAGCACCTCGACGCCGGGCTTGAGCTGCAGTTCGCGGACAGATCGCGAGGTGATGACCGAGGTCACGATGCCGAAAGGCGTCTCGACATCCACTTCCGAGACCACCGGCCCCTCGATGATTTCCTTGATCTTTCCCTTGAACTGGTTGCGTGCGTTGATTGATTGAATGGTCATGTCCGGCCTCGAAAGTTGATTGGGCAGCAAAGCTGTCTGGCCGCCATTGTTGCCAAGGCGGCGCCAGAGGGAAAATACTGATTGCTGCGATGCATATAAAAAAACCGCCACACGAGGTGGCGGCTGAAAATGCGCAAGCGCGATGGAGAGAGACAGCGCCGAAAACCTCGCGGCAATCAGCGCAGACGAAGGTTAACACCGTGTTCCCCGCACCCCTAGGACGTTGTTCGTATATGCAAATCAAATCCATGATCCGGGCACCCCGGCCGGCAATTTGGCCAAGTTCCGCCGTGCAGACAATTCGCTTCTGTGCTTAGATGTTGTAATCAATCACCTCATCAAATTTACTAAATGGGCACCATGCCATCACGCAAAAGGAAAGCCGGTTCGCAATCGCCAAAGGATGGCTACAGCGAAGCGGCGAAGACCGCAGTTCAGGAAACGACGCGACGTGTCCAGGAGATGCACGATGTCATTGCCGGAAAGTCATTCAACGTCCTGCGCCGCATTCCCGTCATCTCGGGACCAGCGCGCCTGGTGCAGAGCGCCCATGACGCCATTTCAAACGGGGTCTACGCGGCTGTTCACCGCGGTGCCGGCGGTTTGCTCAAGGCAGCCGGAATGCTTGAACGGCATGTGGCGGATTCCCGGCCGGCCGCCCCCCCGGGGCGTCGCGCCAGCGCCCTGCTCGCCGCGCTGAACGGCGCCTTTGGCGATCATCTTGCGAACAGTAACAATCGCCTGGCAATCACGATGTCGTTGCATGCCAACGGCGCGCCGCTCGCGCTCACTCCCGATGCGTTGCGCAGCGCATTGCCGGAGGCCGGCACGCGCCTGTGCCTGCTCATTCACGGACTCGGCTGTGACGAGCGTACGTGGGTTTCCGGCAAATCCGCCGCGCCATCCGGAGTCGATTTTGGTCGGCAGTTGCAGGCCGATTTCGCTTACACACCGGTATACCTGCGTTACAACACGGGCGTTTCAATTGCGGAAAACAGCGTGCAACTCGCCGGTCTGCTCGAAAAATTGATTCAGGCCTGGCCGAACAAGCCCGCCGAGATGCTCATCATCGGCCACAGCATGGGCGGGCTGATCGCACTCGGCGCATGTGAACACGCGGCAGAATCCACGCTGCAATGGCCCTTCTCCACGCGCATGGTGATTTGCCTGGGCTCGCCTTACCTGGGCTCCCCCGTCGAGCGACTCGGAGAACTGGCGACCTCGGTGTTAAACCGTTTCGCAGTCACGGCGCCGCTGGGCAAGATTGCCGCAACGCGCAGCCAGGGAATCAAGGATCTGCGGCGCGGCCCGGGGGCGCCGCGCAGTCAACCGGCCCACGCCCACATTGCTTTCCGATTTCTCGGCGCCAGTCTTCTGGAAGAGAGCGAGCACCCCCTCGGCGAAATCCTTGGCGATGGACTGGTCGGCCCGGGCAGCGCGACTACCCATGAAATCGAGGGTGATGTGCAGAGCGCGCGGCTCGGCAAGGCAAGCCACATGGGGTTATTGAACGATGTTCGTGTCTACCGGCAGATCCGGGAGTGGATCAGTTCAGATCCTCTTTCTTGACACTCGGCAGGCGCAGAACCGGAATCCCTTCGTCACGCAGGGCATCGCATTCTTCGTCGGTGGCATGACCACGGATGGGGCGTTCCGGCGCTTCCTGATTGTGGATCTTGCGCGCCGTATCGGCAAACGCGCTGCCGACATCTTCGCTGCTGTCGAACATCGCCTGCACAAATTGCCGGTACATCGCCATCACCTCGGTTCCGGCCGGCAGGAGCGCGGTGCCCGTGCCGCCAGATCGCTGCGTCGGCTGTTTTTCGGCGGGTGCGGACGGGTGTGTGGAAATGGATACCGCTGATGGCACGCGGCGCACGTCGCTGCTGTCGCAATGCGGGCAACTGACCAGTTGACGTTCCTGCTGGGCGGCGAAATCATCGGCGCTGCGGAACCAGCCTTCAAATCGGTGCTCGTTGTCACAAGCGAGGTCGTAAATGATCATCGTCTACGCTTTTGGTGCCCGGGACGGGAATCGAACCCGTACAGCCAGAGGCCGAGAGATTTTAAGTCTCTTGTGTCTACCAATTTCACCACCCGGGCTGCCTGCCGATGATTGCGCTCGGCAGAAGTGAAAAGGGGAAAACGCCCAGCGCTTTCCCCTTTGAATATGGAGCGGCAGAAGAGTCTCGAACTCTCGACCTCAACCTTGGCAAGGTTGCGCTCTACCAACTGAGCTACTGCCGCAAACTTCAGGGGCTGCGACCGGCTTGTCTTCCAGCCTTCCACTTCGCAACCTCCGTCACCCGCCCGACCAATCTCGTGCAGGCGGCGAATTTTATTGGATTTAACGCCTGATGTGAAGCGGATTATCCTGTTTGTCGCTCACAAGCATGATCCCGGCATGATCCCGGACGGGCAGCACCATGCTGCACTGCCCAACGGCAACAGGCATTGAATATTCTTGCAAGCGGGGGAATGGAGGCGCGAGCCGGAGTCGAACCGACCTACACGGATTTGCAATCCGGTGCATAACCGCTTTGCTATCGCGCCTTGCTGGAAATCGATCCAGACCAACTAAAAAGGGAAAGCGGCGCTTTCCCCAAAAAAACTGGAGCGGCAGAAGAGTCTCGAACTCTCGACCTCAACCTTGGCAAGGTTGCGCTCTACCAACTGAGCTACTGCCGCCCTGAACAGAGCGCGCATTATAGGCGCTGCAGAGGGAATGTCAACATTCAATCCGGGTCTAGTTTCCCGCAGTGCGCTTGACGATTTCCGGCCAGGCCATGCGCAGGTAATACCCCATGGACCAGAGCGTTAGCAATGCGGAGATCCAGACCAAGCAATTCCCCAGCCAGGGTGTATCCAGCCCGAAAACCGGGATGTAGTAGAGCAGGAGCGGTATGGCCAGCATCTGGGAAAAAGTCTTGATCTTGCCCAGCATGGAGACAGCGACGCTCTTGGCGGCGCCGATCTTCGCCATCCACTCGCGCAGCGCCGAGATGGTGATCTCGCGCCCGATGATGATCGTGGCGACGATGGCATCAGCCCGGCCGAGTTGAACGAGCACGATCAGCGCCGCGGCCACCATCAGTTTGTCGGCAACCGGGTCAAGGAAGGCGCCGAAGGCCGAAGTCTGATTCCACTTGCGCGCCAGATAGCCATCCGCCCAATCGGTAACCGCTGCCGCGAGAAAGATCGCCGTGGCAGCAAGATCGCGCTCATGCGGCGTAGCCCAGGAAACAGGCAGGTAATAAACGGCGATGAGCAGCGGGATGGCGACGATCCGTAACCAGGTCAGCAGAATGGGCAGATTGAGAGGCATTCGCTCAGTGTAATGCAGCGTGGATTCTTTCCGCCAGTTCCCGACTGATGCCGGAGACTTCGGCCAGTTGTTCCGGGCTGGCGGCGAGAACCCCGGGCAAGCCGCCAAAGCGGGCAACCAGGGCCTTGCGCCGAGCCGCCCCGATGCCGGGGAGGCTTTCCAGCGTTGATGTCTTGCGTGCCTTGCCGCGCTTTGCGCGGTGCCCGGTAATGGCAAAGCGGTGTGCCTCGTCGCGGATTTCCTGAATCAGGTGGAGGGCCGCATGTTCGGGCGGAAGGTGCAGTGGTTCGCGGCCGTCGGGAAATATTAGCGTCTCCAGCCCGGGCTTGCGTTCCTCGCCCTTGGCGACACCCAGCATCGGCAGGTGCGTCAGTCCGAGATCTGCGAGCGCGGCAAAGGCCGAACTGATCTGCCCTTTGCCACCGTCAATCAGGATCAGGTCGGGCGCCGTTCCCTCGCCGGCGGCGACCTTTTCATAGCGGCGCGCGACGGCCTGGCGCATGGCGGCGTAATCATCGCCAGGCTGGATGTCGCGAATGTTGTAGCGCCGGTAATCGGATTTTTTCATGCCGTTTCCGGCGTAGACCACGCAGGAGGCGACGGTCGCCTCGCCCTGCGTATGGCTGATGTCGAAACATTCGATGCGCGCCACCGGATCGGTCAACTGAAGCGCGTCCTGCAGGGCTGCCAGGCGCTGCTCCTGGCGGGCGGTGGCCTGGTTGCGGGCAAGGATTGCAAGCCGTGCATTCTGGATCGCCATGTCCGCCCAGGCGCGCTGCAACGGGGAGCGAGCCTCCGCCAGCGGTACCGGTCGGCCGGCCAGTTCGGCCAGCGTGCCTGCCACATCACTCCCCTCTTCTTCGGCCGGCACCGGCGCAACGACGATACGCGCCGGTGCCGGGTGCATGGCGTAATGCTGGCGCAGAAAGGCGGCAACGCCATCGGCGGGCGCGAAGTCTCCGGCATTGCTCGGAAACTGCGGCCGGTCGCCGAGGTGCCGGCCACCGCGGACCATCGCGAGGTTGACGCACAGTTGTCCCATCTCCTTGAGCGCCACGACGATATCGACATCCTCGCCCTTGCTGCTCGAAACAAACTGTTTTTCCTGAACCTGATGCAGTGACTGGATCTGGTCGCGATAGATCGCCGCCTGCTCAAATGCCAGGCGTCCGGAGGCCTCTTCCATCGCTTTGCTCAGTCGTTTGGTGACTTCCTGCTGCTTGCCGAGCAGGAACATTGCCGCCAGTTGAACGTCGCCGGCGTAGTCCTCGGGAGCGATGCGGCCGACACACGGGCCACTGCACCGTTTGATCTGGAATAGCAGGCAGGGACGCGAACGATTCGCAAAGACCGTGTCCTCGCACGTACGCAGGCGAAACATCTTCTGCAACAGATGAATGCTGTCACGCACTGCCCAGGAGGACGGATAGGGCCCGAAATAGTCGGCCTTGCGGTCAGGGTTGCCCCGGTAGAAACCCAGACGCGGAAACTTGCCGTGGGTGAGCACAATGTAGGGATAGGATTTGTCGTCGCGGAACAGGATGTTGTAGCGCGGTGCGAGGGACTTGATGAGGTTGTTTTCAAGCAACAGCGCTTCGGCCTCGGTGCGGGTCGAGGTGATTTCCATGCTGGCTATCTGGCTGACCATGTGCGCGATGCGCGGGCTGGCGAGGTTGTCCCTGAAATACGAGGCGACACGCTTTTTCAGGTTCTTGGCCTTGCCGACATAGAGTACCGCACCGCCGGCATCAAGCATCCGGTAAACACCGGGCAGCTCGGTCAGGGTCGCCAGAAAAGCCTTTGCATCGAAGCCCATGGCGGCGCGAGTTAGGCGAGATGGGCCTTGACGCCGGCGAAAACGGCTTCGAAGCTCTCACGGGAAAGCCGGCCGGTGCGCCAGTTGTAGCCGCTGCAGTGGTAACTGTCGACGAGCAGCCGGCCATCCGGAAGCTGATGCGCCACGTTGTGTCCGAAGCGATGGTCCTTCAGCTTGAGGCCGTAGGCCCAGAGCAGCGCCTGGTGGGCAATGGCGCCAAGGGCGACGATTACCTTGAGGCGGCTCATTGCCGCCAGTTCCGCGGTGAGATGCCCGTTGCACTGGCGGATTTCCGCCGTGGTCGGCTTGTTCGCCGGGGGCAGGCAACGCACCGCGTTGGTAATGCGGCAGTCGTTCAGGCGCAGGGCGGGATTGGCCCAGCCGTCAGCAGCCAGCGGCTCGGCAAGGTTGGAAAAACCATAGCGATGCAAGGCCGGATAAAGCAGTTCACCGGCGACATCGCCGGTGAATGGGCGGCCGGTGCGGTTGGCACCCCGCTCCCCCGGGCCGAGGCCAACGACCAGGAGACGAGCGTCGAGCGAACCGAAGGCGGGAACAGGCAGCGCATGCCAATCCGGGTCGCGGCGGCGGATGAACGCAAGATGTTCGGCAAGGCGGGAGCAGGCGGTACAGCCCCGGGGGTCACTGAATTCAGACATGGCGGGGATGTTAGCATGGCGCCCATGCAGCGACATTGGGACATCTTTTGCCGGGTCATCGACAACTTTGGCGATATCGGCATTTGCTGGCGACTGGCCCGGCAACTGGCCAACGAACACGGCATTATGGTGCGCTTGTGGGTCGATGATTTGCGCTCGCTGAAGTTGCTGTGCCCGGGCGTCGACAGTACGCTGGCCCGACAGCGCAGCGACGGCCTGGAGATCTGGCAATGGACGGAGAGTTTTGTGGTCGACCAGGTCGCCGAGGTGGTAATCGAGGCCTTCGCCTGCGAACTGCCGCCTGCTTACATCCGGATGATGGCCACGAGCAGCCCAAGACCCTGCTGGATCAACCTCGAATACCTCACGGCTGAAGGCTGGGCTGGCGATTGCCACGGCATGGCCTCGCCCCACCCTTCCCTGCCGCTGGTCAAATACTTCTACTTCCCTGGCTTTACGCCGGCCAGCGGCGGATTGCTGCGCGAGGCCGGCCTGCTGGCTACCCGCGATGCTGAAACTGCGCGGATGACGTCACCGGGAACGCTTGAAGTCAGCCTTTTTTGCTACGAAACGGCACCGGTCGGTGCGCTGCTCGACAGCCTGGCCGGGTCAGCCAGCCCCGTTTGCTGTTACGTGCCGCCCGGCAAGCCGCTGGCCGCGGTCAAATTTTGGTTGGGCGACGCAGCGCCACATCAACGGGGCAACCTGTACATCCAGCCGATTCCTTTCCTGACGCAGGATGGCTACGACCGTCTGCTCTGGCGTTGCGCAATCAATTTCGTGCGCGGCGAGGATTCGTTCGTGCGCGCGCAATGGGCCGGCAAACCGTTCGTCTGGCAGGCCTACCCGCAGGATGAAGGCGCTCACCTGGTCAAAATGGAAGCCTTTCTGACGCAGTACGCGGCCGGTCTCGATGCGGCATCGAGCAGCGCAGTGACCGCAATGTTCCGCGCCTGGAATACCGGTACCGGAGTGGCCGACGCCTGGGCGGGATTTCTTGCCCGCAGGCTGCAGATTGCCGAATATTCGGCAATCTGGTCGCACCAACTCGCCCGATCCTCCGACATGGCGTCAGCGCTCGTCAAATTCTGCGCTTCCAAGGTATAATTTAACGTTTTTTCTATTTTTTCAGTTTTTTTGGGAATCCCGAATGAAGACCGCAATGGAACTCCGCTCCGGCAACGTAATCATGGTCGGTGCCGACCCGCTCGTCGTCCAGAAGACCGAGTACAACAAGTCCGGCCGCAATGCCGCCGTAGTCAAGATGAAGCTCAAGAACCTGTTGACCGGCGCCGCTTCAGAAGCCGTCTACAAGGCCGATGACAAGTTCGAAGTTGTCCAGCTCGACAAGAAGGAAGTCACCTATTCCTACTTCGCCGACCCGATGTACGTGTTCATGGACGCCGACTACGAGCAGTTCGAAGTCGAAGCCGAAAACATGGTCGACGCGCTCAAGTATCTGGAAGATGGGCTGGCCTGTGAAGTCGTTTTTTACAACGGCAAGGCAATCTCGGTCGAGCTACCGAACAGCGTGGTTCGCGAGGTCATCTATACCGAACCCGCCGTCAAGGGCGACACTTCCGGCAAGGTCATGAAGCCCGCCCGCCTGGCGACCGGTTTTGAATTGCCGGTGCCGGCGTTCGTCAGCATTGGCGACAAGATCGAAATCGACACCCGTACCGACGAATACAAGAATCGCGTCAAGTAATTCCGGCGCGTAAGATACGATCTTCGGGCAGCTTCGGCTGCCCGACTTCGTTTCAGCTGCTCAATCGGCCAATGCCTGCCAGTGCTGCCCGATACACCGGATCGGTCTGCAAGCTCGTCCAATCCGCGGCAGGCTTTTCGGGGATCAGTGCCGCGACCCGCTTGCCCCGCGCCGGGTCGATTTGCGGGCGCCAGTTTTCCAGGACGTCAGCGACTGCATCCGGCGCATTGCATACCAGCAACATGTCGCAGCCGGCGCGGTAGGCCGTCTCGACACGGTTGAGCATCGCGCCGACCACACCTGCACCAGCCATCGACAGATCATCGGTGAAAACGACCCCATAACACTTAACGTCGTTTCTTAAATACGATATCCATCTATTTGAAAATACGGCTGTATTGCAATCTACGCAATCGTAAATGACGTGTGCCGCCATGACCCCGTCCAGACGCAGTTCGCGATAGGGGTGAATATCGTCCTGCAGGGCATCCAGTGTCCGATCATCGACCGGCAACTCGACGTGCGAATCGGGAATGACGTAGCCGTGCCCGGGGAAATGCTTGCCGCAGGAACCCATGCCGGCATCACGCAGGCCGCGCGCCAATGCGCCGGCAAGCTCCACGACAGCGCCCGGCAGACGATGGAAGGCACGGTCGCCGATGACGCGTGACGGGCCATAATCGAGGTCGAGCACCGGTGTAAATGAGTAGTCGACGCCGCGTGCACGCAATTCCGCCGCGAGTACATAGCCGACCTGACGAGCCGCTACGACCGCTCCCTCCGGATCTTCATCCCATAGGCGGCCGAGCGCGGCCATCGGCGGCAAGCGCGTGAATCCGTCACGAAAGCGCTGCACCCTACCCCCTTCGTGGTCAATCGCAATCAGCAAGGCCGGCTGGCGCAAGGCATGGATCTGGTCGGTCAATGCCGTCAACTGCTCGGGATTCAAATAATTGCGCGTGAATAAAATAATGCCGCCGACCAACGGATGAGACAGGCGCTGCCGGTCGATATCCGTGAGTTCGGAGCCGGCGATATCGATCATCAGCGGGCCGAGGGGCAAATGAATCATTTGTGTTCCAGAATGACAAAGGCGACGGCGTAGTCAGCTTCGTCGCTGATTGAAAGGTGCGCCACGAGATTCCGGTTTTTGAGCAGTTTTTCCAGTTGACCGCAGAAGGCAAGGGCGGGCTTGCCGATTTCGTCATGTGTCACCGCGATGGCCGAAAGGACTGCAGGCGGGCGAATCCCGGTGCCCAGCGCCTTGCCGAAGGCCTCCTTGGCAGCAAAACGCTTGGCGAGAAAGCGGCCCTTGTCGGCCGCCCTGGTGAAATCAGCGCGCTCCTGTTCTGCCAGCAGCCTGTCCAGCGCCTTCTCGCCATGACGCTCCCACATTTCGCGCAGGCGAGCCACAGCGACAATGTCGGTGCCGATGCCGTAGATCATTCGCCGCGCTCTGCCGCTTCGCGCATCAACTGTTTCATCTCGCCCACCGCTTCGCGCAGTCCGACAAACAGCGAGCGACTGACAATCGAATGACCGATGTGCAGTTCGCGAACCCCGGGCAGCCGGGCGACCGGCTGAACATTGTAGTAATTGAGCGCGTGTCCGGCGTTGAAGCGCATGCCAAGTGCGCGCGCCGCCTTGCCCGCCTGGCAAATCTTGTCGAGTTCGGCAACAACGGCGGGCGACTCGGCGTCGCGCCCCCTAGAATAAAAGGCATGCGCATAGGGGCCCGTGTGAATTTCGCAGACGCGGGAGCCGATGCGCGCGGCCGCCTCGATCTGCGGCAACTCGGCATCGATGAACACGCTGGTCATGATGCCTGAGTCCGCCAGCCTGCTGATAACGTCGCGCAGGCGGGATTCCTGTGCCACTACGTCCAGCCCACCTTCGGTAGTTATCTCGTGACGCCCTTCCGGCACCAGCATGGCCATCTCCGGCCTCAGGTCACAGGCGATGCCGACCATTTCATCGGTCGCCGCCATTTCCAGATTGAGCTTGATCTGGGTCAGGTCACGCAGACGCCTGACATCGGCATCCTGAATGTGGCGGCGATCTTCGCGCAAATGGACGGTGATGCCATCCGCTCCGCCGAGATGGGCCTCGATGGCAGCCCACACGGGATCCGGTTCATAGGTCATACGCGCCTGACGCAAGGTAGCCACATGGTCGATATTGACGCCCAGTTCGATCATAACTCTTGCAACTCCTTGAATATCTTTCGTGTTTCAAGCTCGCTACCGGCCAGGTAGTAGGCCATCAGGGTGCGCATCAACAGCTTCGCCTCGCTGCGCGAACGCGGGTCGGAGAAATCCTCGGCTTCCAGATCAAGCAGGGTCTTGCCGCTGACGACCTGCGCTGCTGCCTCGGCGTGCTCCAAGCGCACCGGCCCGTGTTCCATCCGGTAAGTGTAATGGCTGTCCGGAACGATAGCCCGCCCCTCGCTGTCGCGATCCAGCGTCAGCCCGTAGCCGAGTTCCTGCAACAGGGCCTTCTCGAAGCTGCGCAGATCGGCTTCAAGCACCTTTCCGCGCGCGGCACTGGCCAACCGCGCCAGCATGTCGCCATAACAAGCAAACAAGCGCTCGTGGGCATCCTCGCGCGGCAACAGATGCATCAGGAGTTCATTGAGGTAGTAGCCGCAAAAGAGCGCCTCACCGGCCAGCAAGGGCAGGCCGCCCTGCCATTCGGCTTTCATCAAGGTGAGCACCTCGCCCTTGCCGGCCCAGGCCACCTCAATGGGCTGAAAGGCCATCAACAGGCCGCGAATGGCGGAACGTGGCCGGCGGGCCCCGCGCGCCAGCAGCGCCAGGCGCCCGAAATCCCGGGAAAAGACTTCAACGATGAGACTGGTTTCCCGGAAAGGATAAGCGTGCAGTACATAAGCCGGTTGGCCGTCGACTTTGCTGCGCAGAATCATTCGTAGCCGAGACTTTTCAGCAAACGCTCATCATCGTTCCAGCCGGACTTGACCTTGACCCAGACTTCAAGATAGACCTTGCCGTCAAAGAGTCGCTCCATGTCCTGGCGCGCTTCGCTGGCAATTCGCTTGAGCGATTCGCCACCCTTGCCGATAACGATGGCTTTGTGGCTTTCACGGTCCACCACGATGGCAGCGAAAATCCGGCGCAAGTTTCCTTCGGTCTCGAATTTCTCGATCTCGACTGTCGTCGCGTAAGGCAACTCATCCCCGAGCAGGCGGAAGACTTTTTCACGGATGTATTCGGCAGCGAGAAATCGCTCGCTCTTGTCGGTCAGATCGTCCTCCGGAAACATCAGCCCTTCATTGGGCAGATGCTTGCGCGCCTCGGCCAGCAATTCCGCGGTCTGGCGCCCTTTGGTGGCACTGATCGGGACGATGGCTGCGTAATCGTGATCAGCCGCAACCTGGCCAAGAAACGGCAGCAAGGCATTGCGCTCCTTGAACTGATCGGTCTTGTTTACGACCAGAATGACCGGCCGGTCTTTCGGCAGCAGGCGGACGACCGCCTGGTCCTTGGCATCGTAGCGCCCGGCCTCGATGACGAAAAGAACAAGATCGACGTCGCTCAGCGTCTGGGTCACGCCACGATTCATCGCCCGGTTCAGAGCATTGGCATACTTGGTCTGAAAACCCGGAGTGTCGACAAAGACAAATTGCGCGTCTTCGTTGGTGACGATACCGGTAATCCGGTGCCGCGTGGTCTGGGCCTTGCGCGAAACGATGCTGATCTTCTCGCCGACCAGTCGGTTGAGCAGCGTCGACTTGCCAACATTGGGGCGGCCGACGATGGCAATATAGCCCGAGCGGATTTTCTTCATGCCTTGAGTGCTTTCAGCGCGTTGTCGGCGGCTGCCTGTTCGGCCAGGCGACGACTGGCACCATGGCCGGTCGTGCGCAAAGGCGGATTATCGATTTCGCAGGCGACCGCAAAACGCTGTTCGTGGGCAGCGCCCGAGGTTTCCAGCAACTGATAGCGCGGGATCGGCCTTTTTCTGCCCTGCAGCCACTCCTGCAGGCGCGTCTTGGCATCCTTGATGACCTCGCCGGGTTTCATCTCGTCAAACAACGGGAGATAAAGGCGCGCCACCATTGATTGCGCAGCTTCGAAGCCACCGTCAAGGTAGGCTGCGCCGATCAGCGCCTCGACCGCATCGGCGAGTATCGATGGGCGCTGACTGCCGCCGCTCTTCAGTTCGCCCTCGCCAAGGCGCAGATAGTCGCCTAGATTCAGCGATATTGCCAGGCGATGCAGCGATTCCTGGCGAACCAGATTGGCGCGCAGACGCGAAAGATCGCCCTCGGCAATGTCCGGAAAACGCCGGAAAAGCGCGATGGCAATCACGCAGTTCAGGACGCCGTCGCCGAGAAACTCCAGGCGCTCATTGTTGGGAACACCAAAGCTGCGATGGGTCAGCGCCGTCTGCAACAGGCTGCGATCGCCAAAGGCATGGCCGAGCGCTGCCGTCAGCGTCGAGAGACTCATCCCCGGCTATTCAGCAGTCGAGCCCTTGTAGTTGATGAGCAGACTGACGTTGGCAAACAAGGGGATGCGCTTGTCGTATTCGAATGAAGCCACGATTTTCCCGCCATCCTTCGTGATGTCGAGTTGCTTGCCTTCGAATTCGAGGGAGTCGATATTGGCAAAGTTGTCGAAGGTCTTCCGGACATCCGCTACCGTGGCGTCCGGACCCACCTTGTTCACCGATGCCTTGGCGTCCTTGAGTATCTTGTAATACTCGATATAGGTCGGCACGACTTTCATGCCCAGTACGGCCACAAGGGCAATGATCACACCCCAGAAAATGAGCCCGGAGAGGGCTACGCCACGTTGATGCTTCATCTAACTCTCCTCACTTGAAGGAACCGATCCGGCCGAGATCACTGAAATTGAGCCAGACAAAAAATGCCTTGCCCACAATATTTTGTTCTGGCACAAAACCCCAGAAACGGCTGTCGCGACTGTTGTCACGGTTGTCACCCATCACGAAATAATAGCCCTCCGGCACCTTGCAGATTACCCCGGCAGCATTGTAGGTGCAATTTTCACGGTGCGGAAACCGGGTTGCATCCGGAATGAAAGCCGGCGCATCGCTGTCATTCAGGTAGCGATGTTCAATTTCGCCCATTCTAGCGACATATTGTTCTGAATAGTAGAGCCGTTCCGGGTGGAGATAATCGGCCGCCTTGGTGATATCGACTGGCTGCCCGTTGATCGTCAGGCGCTTGTTCTGATAGGCGATAGTATCGCCCGGCACGCCGATCACGCGCTTGATGTAATCGAGTGACGGATCTTCCGGATAGCGGAACACCATGACGTCACCGCGCTGCGGCGAATTGATGGGGATGATTTTCTTGTTGATGACCGGCAGGCGAATGCCGTAGGTGAATTTGTTGACCAGAATGAAGTCACCCACCTGCAGCGTCGGGATCATTGATCCAGAGGGAATCTTGAACGGTTCGAACAAAAAGGAGCGCAATACGAAGACGATCAGGATCACCGGAAAGAAGCCGGCGCCCCACTCCACCCATAGGGGCTCCTTGGCGCCCTTGGCGCGCAATTTGCGGAACTTCAGGACGTCGACCGCGTAGAGCACGCCAGTTATCACCAGCAGAACGAAAAGGATCAGCGCAAAGTTCATCGATTGTTTCTCAATTATCAACACGCAGTACGGCGAGGAAGGCTTCCTGCGGGATTTCCACGCTGCCCACCTGCTTCATGCGTTTCTTGCCTGCCTTCTGCTTCTCCAGCAGCTTCTTTTTACGGGAAATATCGCCGCCATAGCACTTGGCCAGCACATCCTTGCGCATGGCCTTGACGTTCTCGCGCGAGATGATATGCGAGCCGATCGCTGCCTGAATGGCGACGTCGTACATCTGGCGTGGAATGAGCTCGCGCATCTTGCTGGCCAACTCACGGCCGCGATATTGCGCGTTGGAGCGGTGCACGATCAATGACAGGGCATCAACCTTTTCGCCGTTGATCAGGATATCGAGCTTGACCACGTCGGCGGCGCGGTACTCCTTGAAATCGTAGTCGAGCGAAGCGTATCCCTTCGAGCAGGATTTCAGCTTGTCGAAGAAATCCATCACGACCTCGGCCATCGGCATTTCATAGACCAGCTTTACCTGGCGACCGTGATAGTGCATGTCGACCTGGGCGCCGCGTTTCTGGTTGCATAGCGTAATGACATTGCCGAGATAATCCTGCGGCACGAAGATGGTTGCAGTGATGATCGGCTCGCGGACCTCTTCGGTTTTCGTGATTTCGGGCAGCTTGGCCGGGTTTTCGACCTGGACAACCGTGCCATCGCGCAGAACGACTTCGTAGACGACAGTCGGCGCCGTCGTGATCAGATCCTGATCGAACTCGCGCTCGAGACGTTCCTGGACAATCTCCATGTGCAGCAGGCCAAGGAAGCCGCAGCGAAAGCCGAAACCAAGCGCCTGCGAGACTTCCGGTTCGTATTGTAGCGATGAGTCATTGAGCTTGAGCTTTTCGAGGGACTCGCGCAGCGAATCATACTGATTCGATTCGACCGGATACAGCCCGGCAAAGACCTGTGGTTTGATTTCCTTGAAGCCGGGCAAGGCCTCGGCCGCCTTGCGATCGATTGTGGTGATCGTGTCGCCGACCTTGGCCGCTTTCAGTTCCTTGATGCCGGAAATGACGAAACCAACCTCCCCGGCCCGCAGTGCTTCGCGCGACTCCGATTTCGGGGCGAACACTCCGACCTGCTCGCACAATTGCTGGGCGCCGGTCGCCATGAACAGCAACTTGTCCTTGGGTTTCAGGACACCGTCGACAACGCGCACCAACATGACGACGCCGACATAGTTGTCGAACCAGGAGTCGATGATCAAGGCCTTGAGCGGCGCATCCGGATCACCCTTGGGCGGCGGGATACGAGCGACCACTGCCTCCAGGATATCTTCGACGCCGAGACCCGTCTTGGCTGAAGCGAGCACCGCTTCCGCGGCATCGATCCCGATCACGTCCTCGATTTCCTGGCGGGCATTTTCCGGATCGGCTGACGGCAGATCGATCTTGTTGAGCACGGGCACCACTTCGACATTCAGGTCGAGCGCCGTGTAGCAGTTGGCGACAGTCTGCGCCTCGACACCCTGCGACGCATCGACCACCAGTAGCGCCCCTTCGCAGGCGGACAGCGAACGGGAAACCTCGTAGGAGAAGTCGACGTGCCCCGGCGTGTCGATCAGGTTGAGGTTATAGACCTTCCCGTCGCGTGCCTTGTATTGCAGTGCCGCCGTCTGGGCCTTGATGGTGATCCCGCGCTCGCGTTCGATGTCCATCGAATCGAGAACCTGTGCCTCCATCTCGCGGTCGGAGAGACCACCGCAAAGGTGAATGATCCGGTCGGCCAGGGTGGATTTCCCGTGATCGATGTGGGCAATGATGGAGAAATTTCTGATGTGATCCATTGATGCGAGTAAAAAAGGGCGCTTTCACGGCGCCCTTCCCTGTTCAGAAGACCCTGAATTCTAACGGATTCGAGTCAAATATTCACGGGTTTTAGGCTCGTCAAGGAAGTGATGACAGAGTTCGGCATCGCCATGCAGCAGGACCGGCACCGATTCGTCATAACGCGCCTCCAGTACCGGGTCGGCGTCGACATCCACTACCTTGACTGACGCGCCAAACTCGTCCGCCAGCGGCCCCAGCGCTACCTCCATGTCGTGACACAGGTGGCAATAGCTGCGGCTGAGCAGGGTCAATTCAATTCCCATTGAGTCCCTTGATGGTCACGAAGGTCTGCATATCGCCGCGCCGGATCAGTAGCGTGACATTGCTGCCTTTCTCGTATTGGGCCAACAGTTTGTTGAACTGATCGACCGTTTTCACTTCAGTCGTGGCTCCCTTGCTGATGGCGGCAACAACCACGTCGCCGGGACGCAAATCGGAACGCGAGGTAGTGCCGCGCACTTCTTCAATGAGCAGTCCGGAGCTCATTTTCAGATCCCGCTTCTGCTCCGCGGTCAATTCGCTGACCACCAGACCAAGACGGTTCGCCGCCTGTTCCGGCGGTTTCATGCTGCGCGCCGGGCGGCTGTCAGCGACCTTCTCGTCGCCCATTTCGCCGATGGTCACCGCGATATCCCGCATCACCCCCTTGCGCCAGACCTGCACGCTAGAGCGCGTACCCGGTTTGGTTGCACCGACCGCGCGCGGCAGATCGGCCGAGGAATCGATCGGCTTGCCATCGAACTTGAGAATCACGTCGCCCGGTTCGATTCCGGCCTTGTCAGCCGGGCCTCCCTTCTCGACCGCATTGACCACGGCGCCCATTGGCCGGCTCAAGCCCAGTGACTCGGCGAGATCCTTGCTGACCTCCTGAATAACGACCCCCATGCGGCCACGACTAACCTTGCCGGAGGCGCGCAACTGACTCTGGACTTCCATTGCCACTTCGATCGGAATGGCAAATGAAACACCCATGTAGCCACCGCTACGGCTATAGATCTGCGAATTGATGCCGACCACTTCCCCGCGCAAATTGAATAATGGTCCGCCGGAATTACCCGGGTTGATCGCCACATCAGTCTGGATGAAGGGCACAAAGTTTTCCTGCGGCAACGAACGGCCCTTGGCAGAGACGATACCGGCCGTCACGGTATTGTCGAAGCCAAATGGAGAACCGATGGCGACCACCCATTCACCCACCTTCAGCTGCCCCGTGTCCGCCATTTTCACCGCCGGCAGGTTGCTGGCCTCGATCTTGAGCAGTGCGACATCGGTGCGCTTGTCGGCGCCGATGGTCCTGACTCTGAATTCACGCTTGTCGGTCAGGCGAACCACCACTTCATCGGCGCCATCCACAACGTGTGCATTGGTCAGGATGTAGCCATCGCTGCTGATGATGAATCCTGAACCGAGCGATTTGTTTTCGAAATCGCGTGGCATCCCCCCACCTGGCGCTTTCGGGATGAAACGCTTGAAGAACTCGAAGGCCGGGTCGCTTTCATCGAACGGAAAAGGCATCGCCGGGTGGCCGCGCTTGAGCTGCGTCGTCGTGCTGATGTTGACCACCGCCGGCCCCTGCTTTTCTGCCAGCTCGGTGAAATCGGGCAAGCCGCGCGTCGTCTGCGCATGCGCCGACGCGAACAGGAAGAGCACGAACAAATAGGCAAGTAGACGCTTCATGGGCAGAATTCTCCTGAATCGACTAGGGGCGTGAAACGATATGGGGGCGGGCCGCCATATTTCCAGCAGCGTCCTGCGCGCGAAAACGGACATAGCTGAACGACAGCATGAGACCGAACACAGCGCCCACGATGCCACCGGAATCACCCGAGATCCACGTTCCGAGCAAGGCGCCGGCAATGGTTGCGGTCAACGGCAATCCGTAGGCCAAATTTGCGCTGCGGCGCAGACTCCCGCCAGCGATGGCCACGGTGACACGCTCGCCCGGGTTTGCACCGACCGCATTTTCAACCCGGTAGGTGCGCGGACCGCCACAGAACATCTGCGTGATCCGCTGGCCGCCGCAACCGCCCTTCTCATGACAGCGCCCGCAACCGCCATGCTCGACCTCGACGAGCGCCTCGTTCCCGTCGAGCGAGCGGACGACGGCGCTGATGGTGCTCGACTCTTCCGGCATCGTTACCAGCGCCGGTCCGGCGCGATGTCGAGCAAGGGCTTGAGCTTTGTCGCCACCGCTTCACGCGCGCGGAAGATGCGTGAGCGAACGGTACCGATCGGGCAATCCATCATCGCTGAAATTTCTTCATAAGACATCCCTTCGATCTCGCGAAGCACGATTGCTGTCCGCAATTCTTCCGGCAGCGCATCCATCGCAGCGTTCACCGTTTCGCCGATCTGCTTCGACAGCAAAAGGCTTTCCGGCGTGTTGATGTCGCGCAACTGATCCGCCGACTCGAAGGTTTCCGCCTCTTCGCTATCGAATTCCGTGGACGTGGGCGCCCTTCTTCCCTGCGAAACCAGGTAGTTCTTGGCGGTGTTAATGCCAATCCGGTAAAGCCAGGTGTAGAACGCGCTGTCGCCGCGAAAAGAGGGCAAGGCGCGGTACGCCTTGATGAAGGCCTCCTGTGACACATCTTCCACCTCGGCGGCATCACGGATGTAACGCGACAGCAAGCGCCCCAGCTTGCGCTGATACTTGCTTACCAACAGGTCGAAGGCGTGTTTATCGCCGCCTTGCGCCCGCTCGACCAGTATCTGGTCGGTTTCGCGCTCACTCATGAGTTGTGCATTCCCTGGGGGTTTATCGTTAGCCTCTTTATGGAACCGAGTATAGCTTAGCCGAATTCTGCACGCAGATAGGTACATCCCTTTAATTGTGACTTTCTGTAACGATTCTGATGTCGTCACGCGTGCTATATTCGGCCAAATTACACCCAACCGAGCTTCACTTTGCAAAAATTTGACGTCCTGATCATCGGAAGCGGCCTGGCCGGCCAGTCGGCCGCCTTGCGTCTGGCCAAACACTGCCGGGTTGCCCTGGTCAGCAAGCGGACACTTGAAGATTCGGCCTCGGGGTGGGCGCAAGGCGGCATCGCCGCAGTACTCGACAGTCGCGACTCGATCGAGGCGCATATCCGCGATACGCTGGTTGCGGGCGCGTGGCTCAATGACGAATCCGCGACACGTTTTGTCGTCGAAAATGGCCGACGGGTCATCGAATGGCTGATCGACCAGGGTGTTCCTTTCACCAAGGACGAATCGGGCTACCATCTGACGCGCGAAGGCGGTCACAGCGCTCGGCGTGTCATCCACGTAGCCGATGCAACGGGCGCGGCAGTTCAGGACACCCTGACCAGGCAGGTTCGCCAGACACCCAACATCACGGTATTCGAAAGCCATATTGCGATTGACCTGATTACCGGGCAAAAACTGGGGAGCGCCGACAATCGCTGTTTGGGCGCCTACATCCTCGACAGCCGGAACGGCGAGGTGATCACCATCAGTGCCTCCAATACACTAATAGCCACCGGCGGCGCCGGCAAGGTCTACCTGTACACCACGAATCCCGACACCTCGACCGGTGATGGCATCGCCATGGCCTACCGGGCCGGTTGTCGCGTGGCGAACATGGAATTCATCCAGTTTCACCCAACCTGCCTGTATCACCCGAAGGCCAAATCCTTCCTGATTTCCGAAGCCGTTCGTGGCGAGGGCGGACTGCTCTGCCTGCCCGACGGGACACGCTTCATGCCCGAACACGATGAACGTGCGGAACTGGCCCCGCGCGACATCGTGGCCCGCGCGATCGATTTCGAGATGAAGAAACGAGGCCTCGACTGCGTGTTCCTGGATATCTCCCACAAAGGCAAGGAATTCATCCTTACCCACTTCCCGAACATTCATGCCCGCTGCCTTGAGTTGGGCATCGACATCACCAGTGAACCCATTCCAGTCGTTCCCGCTGCTCACTATACCTGCGGCGGCATCGTCAGCGATCTTCGCGGGCGCACCGACCTGCCGGGCCTGTATGTCGCCGGCGAAGCCTCCTGCACGGGCCTGCATGGCGCCAACCGTCTCGCCTCGAATTCATTGCTCGAGTGCCTGGTCTTTGCCGATGCTGCGGTCAACGACATTTTAGGCAGTAATTCCAGCCTCGTTCCCACGCTGCCTCGCTGGGATGAAAGCCGCGTCACCGATGCCGACGAGGAAGTGGTGATTTCCCATAACTGGGACGAACTGCGCCGCTTCATGTGGGACTACGTCGGCATCGTGCGCACTACCAAGCGCCTGAAGCGGGCAAAACATCGCATCGGTCTGCTGAAGCGCGAAATTGACGAGTTCTATGCAAACTTCCGTGTCAGTCACGACCTGATCGAGTTGCGCAACCTGGTGGTCACTGCCGACCTCATCGTTCGTTGTGCGATGCAGCGCAAGGAAAGCCGTGGTTTGCACTATTCACGCGACTACCCGGATATGCTGAAAAAAACGAAAGACACGGTAGTCAGGCGCCGTCACTTCGGGCGCTGAATTCCGCGCGCCAGCGCAGAAATATGCGCAGGCGGCGAAAGTCTTCCGCGTTCAGGCTGTCAACCGCCACAATCAGCGCACAGGTTCGGCCGTCCTCTTTTTTCAGCCTGAGCGCCGTCAACCAAGGATGGGCGATGGCACCCGGCAATAGATCGGCGGCTAGCGGCGCCTGCTCGCTTTCATCAATCAGACTTATCCGGCCATTCTCTTCCAGACGCACGGTGGCGACCTTCGGCAACATGCGCTGCCGCGCGCGGTAAGCGATCAACCAGATCACCACCAGAAGCGCCACCCGAACGGAAATTGACTGAGGAAAGGCCAAGACAACCGCGCTTGCCAAGAAGGCGGCCAGCAAAAGAAACGTATCCAGAAAGCGCGAACGGCGCAGTCCGATGGTGATCGGAAACTGCACCGCTCTGGTCCGTTCGCCTAAGCGTCAGATTCGCGAGAACACCAGCGAGCCATTCGTTCCACCGAACCCGAAGTTGTTTTTTAGCGCCACATCAATCTTCATCGGCCGTGCCGCGTTGGCGCAGTAGTCCAGATCACACTCCGGATCTTGGTTGAAGATGTTGATGGTCGGGGGTGAAATCTGGTGATGGATCGCCAGCACCGTGAACAAGGATTCGATGCCACCGGCCCCGCCCAACAGGTGGCCGGTCATAGACTTGGTCGAATTGACGACGATCTTGTAGGCAGCATCACCAAAGGCCGCCTTGATGGCATCCGACTCGTTCTTGTCGCCGAGCGGCGTCGAAGTGCCATGGGCATTCACGTACTGCACGTCGGACGGCACAACGCCGGCGTTCTTCAGCGCATTGACCATGGAACGACGCGGACCATCCATGTTCGGTGCAGTGATGTGGTAGGCGTCGGCACTCATGCCATAGCCGGCGACTTCGGCGTAAATTTTCGCGCCGCGCGCCTTGGCATGCTCGTACTCTTCGAGAACCAGCACGCCGGCACCCTCGCCCAGAACGAAGCCGTCGCGATCCTTGTCCCAGGGACGGCTGGCCGTCGCCGGGTCATCGTTGCGGGTAGACAGCGCGCGGGCGGCACAAAAGCCACCCATGCCAAGCGGCGAAACCGTCGATTCAGCACCGCCGGCCACCATCACGTCGGCATCGCCATACTCGATCAGGCGGGCGGCTTCGCCGATCGAATGCGTACCGGTGGTGCACGCAGTAACAATTGCCAGGTTCGGCCCCTTGAAGCCGAACTCGATCGACAGGTTGCCGGAAATCATGTTGATGATCGAACCGGGCACGAAGAATGGCGACACCTTGCGCACGCCGCCCGCATTGTATTCGTCCTTGGTTTCCTCGATCAGCGGCAAGCCGCCAATGCCCGAACCGATAGCCACGCCGACACGCTCTGGATCGGCCACATTTTCCTTGTCCATCCCGGCATCGCGTACGGCCTGAATGCCGGCTGCCAGTCCGTAATGGATGAAGCGATCCATGCGGCGGGCATCCTTGGCGGAAATGTACTGGGTGATGTCAAAATTTTTCACCTCACCGGCGAACTTGACCGGGAAGGTAGAGGTATCGAATCGGGTGATGGGCGCGATGCCGGAACGGCCGGCCAGAATATTCTGCCAGCCCTCTTCTACGCTGTTTCCAACCGGGGAAACGAGACCCAGGCCGGTAATTACGACTCTTCGACGTGCCAAGATGAACTCCGCAAACAAATGTAGCAAGGCCGGCCACGGGGCCGGCCTTGTCGGGATCAGCCGAAATGGATTACTTCTTGTTGGCGAGAATGTAATCGACCGCTTGCTGGACGTTGGTGATCTTCTCAGCCTGCTCGTCGGGGATCTCGCACTCGAATTCTTCTTCCAGTGCCATGACTAGCTCGACGGTGTCCAGGGAATCCGCGCCCAGATCGTCCACGAAAGAGGACTCGTTCTTGATGTCCGCTTCATTCACGCCCAGTTGTTCGGCGACGATCTTCTTGACGCGCTCTACGATGTTATCCATTCGAAAAACTCCTTCCCCTCAGGGGTACGAAAAAAACGTTGTGATTCTACCAAAAGCCGAAGCTTAGCGAAATCAATCCATGAACATGCCGCCATTCACATGCACGGTGGTACCCGTGACATACGAGGCGGCAGGAGAAACCAGAAAACCGACGGCGCCGGCGATATCTTCCGGTGTGCCGGCACGGGCCAGCGGAATCGACGCCAGCATGGCCGCCTTCTGCTCTTCGGTCAAGGCGTGCGTCATGTCGGTGGCGATGAAGCCGGGCGCGACGCAGTTGACCGTGATGTTGCGACTGCCCAGTTCGCGGGCCAGCGAACGGCTCATGCCGGCGACCCCGGCCTTGGCCGCGCAGTAATTGGCCTGGCCCGGGTTGCCGGAATAGCCGACGACCGAGGTTATATTGACGATGCGGCCGAAGCGCGCCTTCATCATGCCGCGCATGACGCCGCGCGACAGGCGGAAGACGGCTTTCAGGTTGGTATCGATGACGGCGTCCCACTCGTCGTCGCCCATGCGCATGCTCAGGTTGTCGCGGGTGATGCCGGCGTTATTGACGAGGACGGTGATGGCGCCGAACTGCTTGGCGACGTCGGTCAATACCGCATCGGTCTGGGCAGGATCGGTGACATTGAGGACGATGCCCTGTCCCTTGATGCCCGCTTCGGCGAGATAGGCGGAAATCTTGCCGGCGCCGTCGTCGCTCGTCGCCGTGCCGATCACGGTGGCACCCTGCCGGCCCAGTTCCAGCGCAATGGCACGGCCGATGCCGCGGGTAGCGCCGGTAACCAGAGCAATCTTGTCGTTCAGCATGCCTTACTCCAGGCCGAGGTTGGCTTCGATGGCGGCGGCATCGGCCAGCGCGACACCGGCGACGCCGTCGGCGCAACGCTTGGTCAGACCGGCCAGCACCTTGCCCGGACCGCATTCTGCTACGGTCGACACGCCCAGAGAGGCCATTTTCTGGATGGTCTCGACCCAGCGGACCGGGTTGTAGGCCTGACGAATCAGCGCATCCTTGATGCGAGCCGGATCATTCTCGATGGCCACATCGACGTTGTTGATCACCGGAATGGTCGGCGCCTTCAGCGTCAGTTCGGCCAGGCGGGCGGCCAGTTTGTCGGCCGCCGGACGGATCAGCGAGGAATGGAACGGTGCCGACACCTGCAACGCCTTGGCCATCTTGGCGCCACGCGCCTTACAGGCTTCCATGGCGCGTTCGACGGCAGCCTTGTGGCCGGCGATGACGGTCTGGCCGTTGGCGTTGAAATTGACCGGCTCGACCACTTCACCCTGCGCCGCTTCAGCACAGGCGGCCACGATGCCGGGTGTGTCGAGGCCGAGGATGGCGGCCATCGCACCGGTGCCAACCGGCACCGCTTCCTGCATGGCGGCGGCGCGCAAACGAACCAGGGGAACCGCATCCTTGAAATCGATGACACCGGCAGCAACCAGCGCGGAATATTCGCCGAGACTGTGTCCGGCGACGACCGCAGGTTTGCGCCCACCCTTGTCCAGCCACAGGCGCCAGGCGGCTATTCCGGCGGTCAGCATCACCGGCTGGGTATTGACTGTCTGGGCAAGCACTTCGGCTGGGCCTTCGGCGACCATCGCCCACAGGTCGTCACCGAGTGCGGCAGAGGCTTCGTCGAAGGTGGCGCGAACCACTGCGGCATCGCCGTAAGGGGCCATCATGCCGACGCTCTGCGAGCCCTGGCCGGGAAATACGAAAGCAAAAGACATGGTCAAAGTCTCCTGGTTTTTCAGAATTCAAGCAGGGCGGCGCCCCACGTAAAGCCGCCGCCAACCCCCTCGAGCAGCACCTTCTGACCGCGCTGGATGCGCCCGTCGCGTACCGCTTCGTCCAGTGCCAGCGGCACCGAGGCGGCTGAAGTATTGCCATGGCGATCGACGGTGACGATTACCCGGTCACGGTCGACACCGAGTTTCTTGCCAGTTGCATCGATGATCCGGATATTCGCCTGATGCGGTATCAGCCAGTCAATGTCTGCCGTGGCTATCCCTGCCGCCGCGCAGACTTCCCCGGCCACTTCGGCCAGCACGCGGACGGCGATCTTGAACACAGCCTGGCCATCCATGCGCAGGAATGGATCACCGGTCACCTGTCCGCCACATACCTGACCAGGCACGTTGAGAATGCTGTTCTGACTGCCATCGGCATGCAACGCTGTCGCCAGAATACCCGGCCGATCAGAAGCCTCGAGCACTACAGCACCGGCGCCATCGCCGAACAGGACGCAGGTCCGGCGATCGTTCCAGTCGAGGATGCGCGAAAACACTTCGGCGCCGATCACCAATGCCTTCTTGTGGCTGCCCGAGCGAATGAACTTGTCGGCAATCCCCATTGCGTAGGTGAAACCGGCGCAAACCGCCTGCACGTCAAAAGCTGCAGCACCCTTGTTGCCCAGCTTGCCCTGGATCAGGCAGGCGGTGCTCGGAAAAATGAAATCGGGGGTCGAAGTTGCAACAATGATCAGATCGATTTCGTCAGCACTGGTACCGGCCATAGCCAGGGCGCGTTGCGCGGCGATCAATCCCAGTTCGCTCGAGAGCGTTCCGGGCTCGGCCAGATAGCGGCTGCGGATGCCGGTACGCGACACGATCCATTCATCGTCGGTATCGATGCCGCGCGCCGCCAAATCAGTATTGCTAACAGGGCTGCCGGGCAAACAGCTGCCCGTTCCGATCAGGCGTGCATACATTCAGGTACTCTCTACGACGTTGGACGCCGAAAGATTGTTGATTTTTCCAAGACGGCCGGCAATCCTGTCCACAACACGGTTTTCCGCCGCATCGTAGGCGCGACCAATGGCATAGCCGAAGGCGAATGCATCTGCCGACCCGTGACTCTTGACCGAGATGCCCTTCAGCCCAAGCAGAATGGCCCCGTTATAGCGGCGATGATCGAACCGTTCCTTGAAATTATTCAGGACGGAAATGGCAATTATGGCCGCAAGCTTGGTCAGCCAGTTGCGCTTGAACTCGCTGCGCAGCGCGGAACCGAGCATCTGGGCAAGACCTTCTGACGTCTTGAGCGCTACATTGCCGACGAATCCGTCGCAGACGACCACGTCGGCATCACCTTTATAGATGCCATCACCCTCGACGTTACCGATAAAGTTCAGATCGGAGTCACGAAGCAGTTCGGCCGCTGCCTTGACGACTTCATTGCCCTTGATCTCCTCTTCCCCGATATTGAGAATGCCTACTGTCGGGCGTTCCTTGTGCTCCATCGCAGCGACCAGCATCGCGCCCATGATCCCGAACTGGAGCAAATGCTCCGGCGCGCAATCAACATTCGCTCCCAGGTCAAGCATGTGCGTATGCCCGTTGAGTGTCGGCAACGGAGCACAGATGGCGGGGCGTTCGATACCCGGCAACATCTTCAGGACAAACCGCGAGATCGCCATCAGTGCGCCGGTATTACCGGCAGAAACGCAGGCATCCGCCTCGCCGGTCTTGACCAGATTGATCGCCACGCGCATCGAGGAATCCTTCTTGTTGCGCAGTGCAACCGCCGGAGACTCGTCCATTTCGACAATTTCGGAAGCATTGACCACGCGCAGGCGAGCATCTTCCGCCCGAGATGCAAGGAGCGGACGCAACAGTTCCTCGCGACCGACGAGAATCAGGCTGGCAGCCGGATGATCTGCAAGGAAGCGGATGGCCGCCGGAACCGTCACCGACGGTCCGTGATCCCCCCCCATGCAATCGATGGCGATTCGGGTTGTCATGGCAAAATAAAAGGCAGGCGGTTCTTGACGAACCGCCTGCCCCTTATTGAACGATTACTCGCCCTTGCCCTTGAGAACTTTCTTGCCGCGGTAGAAACCGGCCGGTGAAATGTGATGGCGCAGATGCGCCTCACCGGTTGTCGGCTCGACGGCCAGCGGGGGATTGGTCAAAAAGTCGTGAGCGCGATGCATGCCACGCTTGGACGGAGATTTCTTGTTCTGTTGAACGGCCATGTTGTGTTACTCCAAAAAAATCAGTTCAGTTTGCCTTTGAGCCCAGCCAGTGTGGCGAACGGATTGACCCATTCACCCGCATCGGCTGCACCGGGCAAACCACACCTTTCGTGCCTGGGGGCGACTGGAAGGGCCAGGAGAACTTCGTCCTCCACCAATTCGGCCACATTCAGCTCACCCGCCACCGGCAGGAAATCCCGGGTGTCGTCTTCCAGCTCTTCCTGCGACAGATCGGCGCTTTCAGGGATCAGTTCCAGGCGACTTTCGATGTCCAGATTGAATTGAATTGGTTCCAGGCAGCGCTGGCAGGCCAACGGGAGTGTCCCGGTCACCTCCAGATACAGCATGGACTGTCCGCGTTCTTCCCGCCCACCTTGCAGCCGGAAGACAAGCTCTCCCGACACCTCCGCCAGCAGATCATGCAGGCGTTCAAGGCTGGAAACCGCCAGCGTTCCTTGCAGAACACGGCCTTCCCGGGCAAACGCAAAACTATCCGAAATCTTTTTCAAGCTTGAGCGGTTGCGACTAAAACGCGAGATGATATTATTTTTGGCTGTCCAAGTCAAAACAAAGTGCTGCCTCAAGAATGGTTTGCAAGCACTTGTTACAAAAACATATTTATGACCGCAAAACTCGTACTGGCCTCGACCTCGCCGTATCGGCGCGAACTGCTGGGCCGCCTTGGCCTGCCTTTTTCAACCGCCAATCCCGAAGTCGACGAGGTCGCACTGGCCGGCGAAACACCAACCGCCACGGCATTGCGCCTCTCGGAAGCCAAGGCGCGCGCAGTCGCACCCCGCTTTCCGGATGCACTGATCATCGGCAGCGATCAGGTCGCGGAAATGGATGGGCAGGTGTACGGCAAACCCGGGTCGCATGAGAAGGCAGTCGAGCAATTGCGTGCGCTGTCAGGCAAGACGGTTAACTTTTTTACCGGACTATGCGTTCTCAATGCCGCTACCGGCGCGGCCGCGGTGTGCGGCGTGCCGACGCTGGTCGGTTTCCGTGAGTTGTCCGACCGGGAAATTGAAAACTACCTGCACCGTGAACCAGCCTACAACTGCGCTGGATCGGCAAAATCGGAGGGGCTGGGGATTGCGCTGTTGAGCCGCATTCACGGGGACGACCCGAGCGCCTTGGTCGGCCTGCCGCTGATCGCCCTTTGCGAGTTGCTGCGCCGGCAGGGAATGGATGTTTTGTGATGGGTCGCGGCACCCTGTATCTGATTCCCGTACCACTCGGCGCTGCGTCGCCCGAAGCATCCTTGCCGGCGCCCGTCCTTGCGCAAATCCGCCCGCTTGTCCACTTCGTGGTGGAAAACGCCAAATCGGCGCGCAGTTTTCTCAAGGCAGCGGGTACCGATCATCCGCTGCAGACGCTCCAGTTTGAAGAACTGAACGAGCACACCCGGCCCGATGCGCTCGGCCGACTGCTCTCTCCCCTGCGCGCCGGTCATGATGTCGGCCTGCTTTCCGAGGCGGGGTGCCCGGCGGTTGCCGATCCCGGCGCCAGCCTGGTAGCCCTCGCACAGCAAGAAAACATTCGTGTCGTCCCGCTGATCGGGCCTTCTTCGCTGCTGCTTGCGCTGATGGCATCCGGGCTCGAAGGCCAGCGCTTCGCGTTCCACGGCTACCTGCCAGCGAAGGAAGCAGAGCGCGCCAAAACATTGCGCGATCTAGAGTCCGAATCGCGCAAGCGGCGCCAGACGCAGCTTTTTATCGAGACCCCTTACCGCAACCGTCAGTTGTTCGACAGCATTCTGCAGGTTTGCCAGCCGACAACGCACGTCAGCCTGGCCACCGACCTGACGCTGCCTGACGAATCCGTGCTGACGCGCACGGTTCTGCAGTGGAAAAAACAGATGCCACCCGACATCGAGCGGCGTCCGACGGTTTTCCTACTGCTGGCCTGAATCAGATCAGCGCAGCCCGAACGAAGCGCTTTCGGAAAATCCTTTCCAGAAACTGCTGACGGCACCGGCACCCAGGCGCTTGGCAAAGCGCTCGGCAATATTCTCCTTGACCGTGTAGTCCAGGACTTTTTCAGCCTTGATGACTTCGCGCGCCACCGAGTCGACACTTCCGAAATCATCGGCCAGACCCAGCTTGACGCTCTGGTCTCCGGTCCACATCAATCCGGAAAACATGTCCGGCGTTTCCCTGAGCCGGTCCCCACGTCCGGCCTTCACGACATCAATGAACTGCTGGTGGATGTCGTTGAGCATCATCTGGGCATGTTCCGTCTGCCGGGAGTTCAGTGGCGAAAATGGATCGAGAAAGCCCTTGTTGTCGCCAGCAGTGAGCAATCGGCGATCGACACCGAGCTTTTCCATCGTCCCGGTAAACCCGAAACCGTCCATCAAAACACCAATCGACCCGACGATGCTCGCCTTGTTGACGAATATCCGGTCGGCGGCGACTGCCACAAAATAGCCACCTGACGCGCAGACATCTTCGACGACAGCGTAGAGCGGCGTATCCGGGTGTTTCGTTCGCAGACGACGAATCTCGTCGTTGATCAACCCGGCCTGGACAGGGCTCCCGCCCGGGCTATTGATGCGCAGGACGACCCCGGCAACATTCTTCTCCTTGAAGGCGCTCTGCAGGGACTCGATCATTCGCTCGGCATTGGCTGAACCCTTGGCCTGAATAATCCCGTTCAGGTCGATCAACGCAGTATGGCGCTCCTGATGGGACGTTTCGCTTCCCCAGTCGACCAGCGCGACCAGAACCACCAGCAGATATGCGAATCCGAGCACCTTGAACAAGATGCCCCAGCGCCGCCGGGCCTTTTGTTCCTCAAGTGAGGCAAACACCAGCTTCTCAAGCGTGCGGCGTTCCCAGTCCGGGAGATTGTCGGGAGTTTGGGGATTATCCATGGGAATCTTCTTGGTTTAGGTAGATCTGACCGTCAATTTCGCTGAGTGCAAGCATCGGCAAGCCTTTGCCCCGGCAACGTCCGCCAAGGCATTGGCCCGATTGTGGATCATAGAGCGCGCCATGCACCGAACAAATCAAGTATAGCTTGGAACCATCGAAGAACTCCCCGGGCACCCAGTCCAGTTGCGCGGGCAGGTGCCCGCATTCATTGATGTAGCCACGAACCTGCCCGGCAAAACGGATCGCGAATGCTTCCGCCTCGCGACCACGATGGGTGACCTGAAAGCGAACACCCCTCCCCGCCTCCATAAGATCTGCGCCGGCGCAGATCAGCCGTTTGCCGCCAGCCATACCCGGAGTTCCTCGACTGTATGCAGACAGGCCAGCGGCGCGTGTTCCGCAAGATGTTCATGCGGATGCGCCCCATAGGTCACGCCGAGCCCGCTGACGCCGGCATTTCGCGCCATGAGGAGGTCATGCGACGTATCCCCGATCATCAACGTCGACTCCGTGGCGACGCCGAATTCGCCCATCAACTCATCGAGCATTTGCGGATGCGGTTTGGAATGGCACTCGTCGGCGCAGCGGGAAGACTGGAAACTCGGGCGTAAACCGGAATGGTCGAGCGCGCGCTCCAGTCCTGCGCGACTTTTCCCGGTGGCAATGGTCAGGATGTGCCCGCGCTGCTGCAATTCCCACAGCAGTTCACGAACCCCCTCGAACAAGGTCAGCTGATGATCGCCGGAAAGATAGTGAAAGCGGTATCGATCAATCATTTTCTGATAGTGCTCCTGCCCGAGATCAGGGACCGCATGGCGCATCGCATCCGCGAGGCCGAGGCCGATCACGTGGCGCGCCTGCGGATCGCTCGGCGCCGGCAGACCAAGATCACGACAAGCTGCCTGAATGGCCAGGACAATTGCGCCGGCCGAGTCGAGCAAGGTGCCGTCCCAATCAAAAACGATCATCTCGTATTTCATGCGCTTCAGAACCCCTCCCCAAGAATTTGTTCCAGGTGATCGGCACAAAATTCGCGTGTCTTTTGGCCGTCGACCGCAGCAATGTAGTTTTTGATGCCGTCCGGCAGCGGGGCCATGATCTCCAGCGGCGCGGCACTTGTCGGGTGACGGAATGCCATGCGCCAGGCATGCAGCGCCATGCGCTTGAGGCCCAGACGTTTCAAATCCCGGTTGATCACGAAATCGCCATACTTTTCGTCGCCAAGAATCGGAAAGCCGAGATGCGCCAGATGAACGCGAATCTGGTGTGTGCGCCCGGTCTTCAACTGGGCCTCCAGCAGACTCATGTCAGGCCAGCGGACGAGCAGGCGGAACACCGTGTGTGCAGCCTTGCCCTCGGGATTGACCGAAACCCGCCGTTCGCCGCCCTCGGTCAGGAACTTGTACAGCGGCAGTCTGACGTGCTGCGTGGCGTTCATCCAGCGCCCCTTGACCAGGACAAGATAGCGCTTGTCGGCCCCGGCCCCGTGCTCGCGGAACATGTCATGCAGTACGGTCAGCGCCAGGCGCTTCTTGCCAACAAGGAGAATGCCTGAAGTTTCGCGGTCGAGACGGTGCGCAAGCTCCAGGAATTTGGCCTGCGGCCGCTGCCGGCGCAAGGCCTCGATGACGCCGAAGCTGACCCCGCTGCCGCCATGCACCGCGATCCCTTCTGGCTTGTCGATGACCAGAAGCGCGTCATCTTCATAAATGATCGGCAGATCGACCCGTTGCTTGGCGGCCTCATCAACCTCGCTTTGCGGCCGCTCGGCGATGCGGATCGGTGGGATGCGCACTTTGTCGCCGGCGCGCAGGCGGTAGGTCGCGGCGACCCGTCCGCTGTTTACGCGCACCTCGCCGCTGCGCAGAATCCGGTAGAGATGACTCTTCGGCACGCCCTTGCAGCAACGAATCAGGAAATTGTCGAGACGCTGGCCCTGCTCTTCTTCACCGATCACCAAATGGGTGACGGAATTGTTACCAGCCTCGATCATTTTCTAATATACTGCCTGCGTTTTACGTCTCGGTTTGCAAGAGATGCCGAACCGTCAGACCGTTTGCCCCGCGCACCAAGCGCGACCGTCACGCGGCAGGCCCGGAAGTCTCACTTGCGCGACCTGCACAAGCCAGACCAACGTAAAACGACTGGTTAAGTTCACTCACCAAAAGTAGTGATGTTAATGGATTAGCCCGCCGTAAGCACGCACGGATTGCCCGTCGCAGGAATTTTCAGGTTGCGCATTTCAAGAAAAAGCACGCAACCGTTTGTTGATCAGCACTTTCATCATCGCCATCGCCATTCATCCATGACGCAACCCGATAACTGAAACTGTCGCTGCCCTGTACGGGTGCTCCGTTGCAGCGTGCCCTGGTGCGCTGGAGCCCCAAAACAATGAAACGCATGCTATTTAATGCGACACAGGCCGAAGAACTCCGTGTCGCCATTGTCGATGGTCAGAAGCTGATTGATCTCGACATTGAATCGGCCTCGAAAGAGCAACGCAAAAGCAACATCTACAAGGGTGTCATTACCCGGATCGAACCGTCACTCGAAGCCTGTTTCGTCGATTACGGCGCTGATCGTCACGGCTTTTTGCCGTTCAAGGAAATTTCCCGTTCCTATTTCCAGCCCGGCGTCGATGTCGGTCGCGCCAAGATCAACGAGGCGCTGAAGGAAGGTCAGGAACTCATCGTCCAGGTCGACAAGGACGAACGGGGCAACAAGGGTGCCGCCCTGACCACCTACGTTTCGCTGGCCGGCCGCTACCTTGTCCTGATGCCGAACAATCCGCGCGGCGGCGGTGTTTCCCGTCGCGTCGACGGTGACGAGCGCGCCGAACTGCGCGAAACCATGGACCAACTCGCGGTTCCGCAGGGCATGAGCCTGATCGCCCGGACCGCCGCCATCGGCCGCCAGGCTGAAGAACTGCAATGGGACATGAACTACCTGCTGCAACTGTGGAGCGCCATCGAAGGCGCGGCCCAGCAGCAAAGCGGCGCCTTCCTGATCTATCTCGAAGGCAGCCTGGTCATTCGCGCGATCCGCGACTATTTCCATTCGGAAATCGGTGAAATCCTGATCGACACCGACGAAGTCTACGAGCAGGCGCGCGCCTTCATGGGCACCGTGATGCCGGCCAATGTCAATCGCGTCAAACGTTACCGCGACGACGTCCCGCTGTTCTCTCGCTTCCAGATCGAACACCAGATCGAAACGGCGTTTGTCCGCCAGGTCAATCTGCCCTCGGGTGGCGCCATCGTCATCGATCACACCGAAGCGCTGGTCGCGGTCGACGTGAATTCCGGCCGTGCCACCAAGGGTGCCGATATTGAGGAAACCGCGCTCAAGACCAACCTCGAAGCGGCCGACGAACTGGCGCGCCAGTTGCGATTGCGCGACCTGGGCGGCCTGATCGTCATCGACTTCATCGACATGGAAAACCAGCGCAACCAGCGCGAGGTGGAAAACCGCCTGCGCGATGGCTTGCGTTTCGACCGCGCGCGCGTCCAGATGGGCAAGATCAGCCGCTTCGGGTTGATGGAACTCTCGCGCCAGCGCCTGCGCCCTGCCCTCGCCGAAACCAGCTATATTTCCTGCCCGCGCTGTACCGGCACCGGCCATATTCGCTCCTGCGAATCCGCGGCACTGCATATCCTGCGCATCCTCGAAGAGGAAGCGATGAAGGAAAACACCGGCGCCGTGCATGTTCAGGTGCCGGTCGATGTCGCCACCTTCCTGCTCAACGAAAAGCGCCCGGAGGTCCAGGCCATCGAATTGCGCCACAAGGTCACCATCCTGCTGATTCCCAACATTCACCTTGAGACGCCGGCACATACGATTACCCGCCTCAAGCACGATGAACTGAACAACGACGACGTTCGCGAACCCTCCTACAAGATGGTTGACGCACCGCTTGAAGAAGCGGCCAAGCTCGCCGGCGGCAAGGACGAAGCCGCCAAGCCGCGTCAGGAAGCGGCAATCAAGGCGATTTCCCCGGATCAACCCGCCCCGATCATGCCCGAGAAAGCGGCTGCCCCCACCCCGGCGCCCACCCCCAGCGAAGCCGGCATCGTCTCACGAATTCTCTCTTGGTTCCGCAGCCCACCCAAGGCGGTCGAACAACCGGCGCCCGCTCCCGAACTGGCCAAGAAGCCGCGCGAAGGACGCAACGACGGTCGCCGTGACCGCAACGACGGCCGTCGTGGCGGGCGCAACGGCAATCGCCGCGACGAGGAACGTGGTGACCGTGGCGAACGCAAGGAGCGCGGCAATCGCAATGAGCGGGGTGAGTCGGCTGCGGACAGGTCGCCGCGTGAAGAGGCGAGCGCCGCCCATGGCGAGCGTCAGGAACGGCGTCCGCGCGGCGAACGCAAGGAACGCCGCGAGCGTCCGCAACCTGAATCCGGTGAAAACAAGCTCCCGGCAGACCTCGCAGCCGGCGAAGCCGTGACGGTCAGTATTCCCGCGCCGCTCGGCGAAACGCCGGAAGGCAGCGCTGGTGAAGAACAAGCGGGTCGTCGCCGCGGCCGCCGCGGTGGTCGTGGTCGCGGAGAGCGCCGTAGCGAAGGCGAGAGCAGCGCGGCCGTACAACTGGTTGCCACCGCTGTTGACGCTACTTCAGCACCCGCTACTGAATCGCCGGCACCGGCCGCGTTTATCGAAGCGCCTCCGGTCGTCGTCATTCCGACAAGCGAACCCGCAGAAGCCATCGCCGACGCAACGGCGCCGGCCCCTGCATTTGAAGAAATCCCACCAGCAGTGGCCGAACTCGCTGTTGCACCGGAGCTTGCTGCGGTCGACGGCGAAAACGTGCAAGAAATTGTGCCCGTCGTCGCTGCTGTAGTACCAGAGCAGAAATTCGAGGCCGAGCCGGTCGACCTGGAGAAGACGCTGGCGGAAAGCGGACTGGTTCTGGTTCAAACCACCTCGGCCGCGGTCGACATTCAGCCGGAACCGCCGGTCAAGCTCGGTCGCCCGCGCAAGCCGAAGGCTGCCGCGCCCTCAGAGGACGCGCCACTGGTGCTGGTCGAAACCGGTAAATAGACACACCCCTGCAATAAAAATGGGCGCTCATCGGAGCGCCCATTTTTTTACCCGGAAGGTCAGGTCAGGCTTGCCCGAGTCTCCGCTTGAGTTCGTCGACCAGACCTTGCGCAGCATCCTCGACCATATCGAGAACCAGATCAAAACCATGTCCGAGCCCATAGTAAGGGTCCGGCACCTCATCGTCGTCAAAGTTCCTGGCGTAATCCATGAACAGCTTGATGCGCTCGTGCGCCTCCGGAGGCGTCATCCGACGCAGGTTGTCGAGATTGCTCCTGTCCATCGCCAAAATGAGGTCGAAGTAGTCGATGTCCTGCCGCGCCACCTTGCGTGCGCGTAGTTGTGACATGTTATAGCCACGCGCGGCCGCCGCCCGCTGGGTTCGGGAATCCGGCGCCTCGCCGACATGGTAGCCATGCGTCCCTGCAGAATCCACTTCAACTAAATTTCCCAATTTATTGTTTTTTATATACTCTCTAACCACGACCTCAGCCGTTGGCGAGCGGCATATATTGCCCATGCAGACCAGCAGCACGCGATAGCTCATTTTTTGTTGTCTCCATCCCGGTCGTGCGATGCTGCGCCAAAAACCCGTTCCCGCAACCGGAACAGATCGTCGCGCGCCGCCGCCGCTTTTTCAAACTCCAGGTTTCTGGCGCATTCGAGCATCAGTTTCTCGAGGCGCCTGATCTCCCTGGCCACCGTCTTCTCATCCATCGCATCATAGCTCGCCAGCTGCTGTGCCGCCTTCAGCTCACCCTGCGCTGACGCGGCATCGTAGACGCCGTCGATGATGTCCTTGATGCGTTTCGACACGCCGCGCGGAACAATTCCGTTTGCCGCATTGAACCCGATTTGTTTCTCCCGGCGCCGCCCGGTTTCAGCGATGGCACGCTGCATGGATTGCGTAATCGTATCAGCATAGAGGATGGCTGTGCCATGGATATGACGCGCCGCCCGCCCGATGGTCTGAATCAGAGAGCGTTCGGAACGCAGGAAGCCTTCCTTGTCAGCATCGAGAATCGCAACCAGCGAGACCTCGGGAATGTCCAGCCCCTCGCGCAAAAGGTTGATGCCGACCAGCACATCGAACTCGCCAAGACGAAGGTCGCGAATGATTTCGACCCGCTCCACGGTGTCGATATCCGAATGCAGGTAGCGCACCTTGACGCCGTTGTCCGCCAGAAAGTCGGTCAGGTCCTCGGCCATGCGCTTGGTCAGGGTGGTGACCAAGACCCGTTCCGCGGCATCGACCCTTTTGGTGATTTCGCCGAGGAGATCGTCGACCTGGGTCGACGCCGGGCGCACGATGACCTCGGGATCGATCAGGCCGGTCGGCCGTACCAGCTGTTCGACTACCTGCCCAGCGTGCCGGTTTTCGTAATCGGCCGGCGTCGCCGACACGAAGATCGTTTGCCGCATGTGCGCCTCGAATTCGTGGAATTGCAAAGGCCGGTTGTCGAGCGCCGAAGGGAGGCGGAAGCCATAATCAACCAGATTCTCCTTGCGCGACCGATCGCCCTTGTACATGCCGCCAACCTGGCCGATTGTGACATGCGACTCGTCGATGAACATCAGCGCATCGGAAGGCAGATAATCGATCAGCGTCGGCGGCGCTTCCCCGGGACGGCGTCCGGAGAAATGCCGCGAGTAGTTCTCGATCCCCTTGCAGAATCCGATCTGGTCGAGCAATTCAAGGTCGAAACGGGTACGTTGCTCGATGCGCTGGGCCTCGACCAGTTTCTGGTGCGCGGTGAAAAACGCCGTGCGCTCGCGCAGTTCCTCCTTGATTGCCTCGATCGCCCGAACCACCGTCTCGCGCGGCGTGACGTAATGCGATGCCGGAAAAACGGTAAACCGAAGGGCCTTGTGCAGCAGGTGTCCGGTCAGTGGATCGAAGAACTGCAATCCTTCGACCTCGTCGTCGAACAGCGAAATACGGATCGCATGTTCAGCATGTTCGGCGGGAAAGACATCAATGATGTCACCCCGGACGCGAAACGTGCCGCGGTGAAAATCCATGTCGTTGCGCTCGTACTGCATCGCGACCAGGCGCTTGACCACGGCCCGCTGGTCGAGTTTGTCACCCACCCGCATGGTGAGGATCATATTGTGGTATTCGTCACGGTCACCGATGCCATAAATACAGGAAACCGTGGCAACGATCACCACGTCGCGCCGTTCGATCAGGCTCTTGGTTGCCGATAATCGCATCTGCTCGATATGATCATTGATCGAACTATCTTTCTCGATATAGAGGTCACGCGACGGCACATAGGCTTCCGGCTGGTAGTAATCGTAATAAGAAACGAAATACTCCACCGCATTTTCCGGGAAGAACTCCTTGAACTCCGAATAAAGCTGCGCCGCCAGCGTCTTGTTGGGTGCCAGCACCAGCGCCGGCCGGCCGGTGCGGGCGATGACGTTGGCCATCGTGTAGGTCTTGCCCGAGCCGGTCACGCCGAGCAGCGTCTGGAACGATAGTCCGTCAGCCAGGCCCTCCACCAATTGGCGTATCGCCTCGGGCTGGTCCCCGGCCGGCAGAAAGGGTTGATGCAACCGGTAAGGACTGCCTGGAAAGCAAACAACAGGTGCGTTGGCGGTGGTTTCGCTCATGCTAAAATTCAAAAGTTTCCACGTGCGGCAGGATTGTCGCGCGCTCGTCATCGCTATTATTCCATGGAGTAACTATGTCCTCTTCGATCTTTGCTGCGGTGGAAATGGCCCCGCGCGACCCGATTCTTGGCCTGAATGAAGCATTCAACGCCGATACGCGCAGCACCAAGGTCAATCTGGGCGTGGGTGTCTACTTTGACGACAGCGGCAAGATTCCCCTGCTCGCCGCGGTCAAGACCGCCGAAGATGCACGCGTCAAGTCTGCCCTGCCACGCGGTTACCAGCCGATCGAAGGCGCGCCGGTGTACAACCAGGCGGTGCAGAACCTTTTGCTGGGCAAGGACTCCGCCCTCATCGCCAACGGCCAGGTCATCACCGCCCAGGCGCTGGGCGGCACCGGCGCGCTCAAGGTAGGCGCCGACTACCTGAAGCGCCTTTCGCCGGACGCCAAGGTTTATATCAGCGATCCGTCGTGGGAAAACCACCGCGCCCTCTTTGAATCGGCGGGCTTCGTCGTCGAGAACTACCCCTACTACGACGCGGCCACCCGCGGCGTCAACTTCGCAGGTATGAAGGCCTGCCTGAACAGCCTCGACGCCGGTTCAATCATCATCCTGCACGCCTGTTGCCACAATCCCACCGGGGCCGACCTGTCAGCCAGCCAGTGGGACGAGATTGTCGAAGCCTGCCGGGCGCGCGGCCTGGTGCCCTTCCTCGACATGGCCTACCAGGGCTTTGCCGACAGCATCGATGCCGATGCAGTAGCAGTTCGCGCCTTCTCGGCATCCGGACTGCAGTTCTTCGTTTCCAGCTCCTTCTCCAAGAGCTTCTCACTCTATGGCGAACGTGTCGGCGCACTGTCCATCATCACCGCCGGCAAGGAAGAGTCCGCGCGCGTGCTGTCACAGGTCAAGCGCGTCATTCGCACCAATTACTCCAATCCGCCAATCCATGGCGGCGCACTGGTTGCCGCCGTGCTCTCGTCACCGGAACTGCGCCAGATGTGGGAAAGCGAACTCGCCGGCATGCGTGACCGCATCCGCGCCATGCGCACCGGCCTGGTCGATGCGATCAAGGCGCAGGGCGTCGCGCAGGACTTTTCCTTCGTCATTCAGCAACGTGGCATGTTCTCCTACACCGGCCTGACCGCCGCCCAAGTCGAGCGCATGAAGGATGAATTCGGCATTTACGCCGTGTCCACTGGCCGCATCTGTCTGGCCGCGTTGAATACTAAGAATCTGGATTACGTAGCCAAGGCAATTGCCACGGTCATCAAGGCCTGAAGCAGATCCCGCTGACCGAATCGGGCGAGGCCACGGCCTCGCCCGTTTTATTTATCCTGCCAGCGCCACTCAGCGGCCACTGACTGCCTGCAGGTTGGGCAAGGTTCCGCTGACCCGAACCGGCAGCCGGAGGACCGAAGCAGCGGTCTGCATGCTGATCATCAGGGTGCTGTCGACCTGCCGTTCGCGCGTTGCAACGAACTGGCCGGTTGCGTTGAACAAACCCGCATTCATTACCAGATCACGCCCGACAACCTGTTGCGGACTGACTGAAATCAACACCGACAGACGATCGAACTTGGTGCTTCCGGCGCGCACGATGGATCCAGCGCCGCGGCGAGCCGCTTCACCGAGATCAACGCCGTTCAGAACCCCGCGCATCACATCCGCATTCAGTATTGCCTCAACCCCGGCCCACATCGACTGCCAGTCCCGGCCAGCACCGCGCAGACGCAGCGCGCCATTGAGATATCCCTCCAGCCAAAGCGAAGACACAAAGGTGCTGGTTACCCGGCGGCAATCCAAGCGCTCCAGGGTCGCATCACCCGCCATGGCCAGGCCATTGCTCCAGTCAACAAGCCAGTTTCCCCGCACCACGCCGCCCAGCGCAGTCGCGTCAAAATTATGGACGACCAGTTTGCCCTTCTGCAGGAGCCCTTTCGCCTGAATGGAGTCAAAGGTCAGCGGCGACTCATCTGACGGTCGCCAGCCCAGCCCATCGATCTTGAGCAACAGCCCATGAACTGTCGGCTGCGCCTCGATCCGCAAGCTGCGGTCGACCGTCTGAAATGCCGCATTTTCAAGGAGTCCATCGCCGCGAAACCCGATGTGTCCCTTGATATCAGACAGCGTCATGGTTCCCACAGAGAGCGACATACCCTCGACCCGCAAGCGCCGAACGATTAGCGACGGGGCCTTTCCCGCCCTCTCAGCGAATAGAGGCAACCCCAGAAGTTGATCCAGGGGGAGCCTGGCACCAGAGACTTCAACCTCGTCGAGCACATGAACGCCCGAGCCGAGTAAGGAATGAGGTGAGAGCACACGAACTTCATCGATGGCCGAATCGCCCGACCCACCGCTGATCCGCACGTTGGAAATATGTAAAACAGGCTGTGGCAGAAGTGTCAACCGGACGTCAGCGACACTCACTGGAGCCTGCCAGACCCGGGTCAACTCCGCTTCGATAGCAGGCTTGAAACGGCTAAAGGGAAAAAGCAAAACAGCCAGAAGAGCAAGCAACAAGACCGTCACCAAGCTGATTGCCGCCCCCGAAATAACGGAGAGTCGACGCCCTGGGGCGACCGGTTCATGCGGTGGCGGCGGGGCTTGAGTCTGCTGTGTCCCAGCAGGGAAAACGGGCTTCCCGAATGAGGAAAAATTGCTTCCCGCACTTCCGGCAGTTCTGGTTTCCAACGCGGAGAATGGCGATTCGGGCAGTGCAGAGCCCACCGGCAAACCCAGAGACTTCAGTTTTCTGGCCCGCTGTTTGCTCTCCTGCCAGACCGACACCGCTTCAAGGGTCGGGGCGATGTAGCCACCTTCCTCAAGTTCGCGCAGCGCAGTCTCGACAAGGCGTTGATCGCCAATCTTTGCTGCCAGTTCCTCGACACTCATTTTTCCGTCAACCTGCACCAGAACCATGCGCAGATTACGCTGGACGACCCGGGTGCTTTGGCGAACAGCCTCGTCGCCGATTGGCGTTTTTGCAAAGATTAGATTCTTGTCCATGGCGGCGAAAAATTTTTCCCAGTATATCCGCTTTCGCTTGACTAGACTGGATTTAGTGACTAATATGCGCGCCTCTGTTCCTCGATAGCTCAGTCGGTAGAGCGCCGGACTGTTAATCCGTAGGTCCCTGGTTCGAGCCCAGGTCGGGGAGCCACCTAGTTCGAAAGCAAATGCCCGCGCAAGCGGGCATTTGCCTTTCTAGGCCCAGTAAGGCTTTCAGGCGGTTTGTTAACGCCATACCGAAGCACTCCACAGCCACGTTTTGCGCCCTATTTTTTCAAGGCAGCCTTTGCCAAATTCAAGGTTTGGCTCCCTCCTGGCTCCCCGCCATTCCCGGTTTTTCCCATGTTTGGTAGTATCTTGGCATGCCCAAACAAACGCCATCCATTCCAAACGAAGTCTTGTGGGCGCAGTTCGGAGACCGTTCCGCACTCTCTGACGAACTGTGGTTAATTGCCGCTCAGGTTGGAATGCTATTGGGGCGCTCAACTGATCAACTAGCTGAGGACCGCAAGTTCGGCAACCCGCCAGCATTCAAAAAAGACGGGGGCTCGATCCGGTACAGGCTCGGCACCGTGAGGGATCACATGTTTGGCTCGCCGGAGTACAACAACACTACACAAGCGCGACTCTCGGTCGAAAGAAATAAGTTCGGATCCTTCAGCAATTTGCAAGAGTGGGAGGCGCACGCAAAGCCTGCTGATCTGTGGCCATTTTTGATTCGCCGTGGTGAACGGCCAATCGACTTCTGGAAGTCTCTGACGCTCGGAGCAGATCTTTTTGATGATGATCAGTGCGCACTGATCAATTTTGACGAGTACCGCATTCTTTGTCGCGATTCATCGCAATCGCGTGAGCCTGAAACCAAGCCAGTAAATACACGAGATCAAAGCGTGTCAATGCGCGAAAAGTTTGTCCGCTTTCTCGACGATGTTGCAGCTCTCGGACTCAAAGTAATCTGTCCCGCTCGAATCGCCCAAGCACCATTCGATACCATAAATGACTCAGCTCAGCTGTGGTGGATTCAAGAAATCCTGAACAGCACGACGGAACAACAGAGTCATTCCCTGGGCTTCTCGATGATGGTGACGCTGCGCGAAGCGTATGCAGCCAAGGTCGATGCCTGGACCATCCCTACAGGCATTGAAATTCTGCTGAACGTCGGCAGAAAAACCGATCGTCAAGCGGTTCAAGATGAAAGCCCAGAGATTCGCTATTTCGTCCGTCAAGCATCGGAAGCAGCGTTGTTCGGCGACCTCCCTATGACGGGTTCCGACACCGGCGATTTGGTTGCAAACCCGATAGATTTTTTGCGGTGGGCGGTTGCGAATCGCCTGCCGGTCGATCCCGACGTTGCCCGAGCAATTGAATCTCGACTGCTTGGCTCGATTAGCGCTAAATCAAAACCGGGGCGACCGCGCGATCCTGATTTGAAGGAGCGTGGCAAAAAATGGCGCGATGCTGCCTTTAAGATGATGAAAGCTAAAGCGCTAACGTCAACAGACCCTAGTTCCAAGTTCAGCCTGAGCGACGCCGCACGAACGATTTCCAAGGCTGAGGGCGTGCCCATGGAAACGATCAGGAAGCAATTGACTAAAGCGTTAATGATTGCAGATGGTTTCCGGATTTGAAAACTTCGGCTGGTACATTTTCCGCAATCGGCCAAGAGCAGTCCTTCAGTCGTGATCAATAGCTGACGATCAAGCGTCCACTAAACCCGAAACCTGCCGTATGGCCAACGGAAGTACGCCGCCTGATGCAGACGTTCGAATTGCAGAGTAACTCTGTCAGCAATTAGCCAACAGAGCAGCCCCGCAGAACCGGCAGATGACGATGGATTCAAGGGAGACCGTTTCGGCACCATAGAAGAGCCAGAGCGTCGTTGCCGAGCGAAAAGCCAGGGCCAGGCCCGTAATCGATTGCTCCACAGGCGCCCGAATTTCACGGCGCTCAGCGGCCCATTCGCCGGGCAAGTTCGCCACGCTCTGCCGTTACCTTGGCATAGAATTTTTTCAGCCCCGGACACAGGTAGTTCAATCCCTTTTCCCCGTCCGGCGTCTTGATGAAACGGTTCTTCGGACACTCGCCCCAGCATAGCTCCAGGTAGGAACAGTCGCGACAGTATTGCGGCAAGGTCTCGCTCTTGGCGTAGGCGAACTTCTTCTGCTGTTCGGAAAACGCCAGATCGCCCTCATGCACCTCTCGGATGTTGCCCAGCTTGTATTCGGGATAGACGAAGTGGTCGCAGCTATAGAGATCGCCGTTGAACTCGACGGCCAGCGCCTTGCCGCAGATGCGGCCGCTGACGCATTTCTGCGGGCCATGGCCGAACATCTGCGAGATGACGTTCTCGAACTGGTCCACAAAGACCCGCCCGAAATCGCGCTTGAACCATTCGTCCCAGACCCGCATCAGGAAATAGCCCCAGTCCTCCGGCGCCACCGACCAGTCGGCGACGACCGAATCAGGGCAGCCCGGCCCGGCGGCCTGCGTACCGACCGTCGGCAATTTTTCCCAATCCCAGTGCCCGGGCGCCACCGCGCGGAAATCGCCCGGCTCCAGCCCTGGAGTGAACTGGATGACGCGCGGCCGGACCCTGTCGCGCAAAAAGCGATAGGTGTCGATCGGCCGCCGGGCATTGGTCCGGTTAACTACGCACAGGGTGCTGAACACGATTTTGTGGGCATGCAGAAGATCGACCGCCGCCATGACCCGCTCGAAGGTTGGCTTGTTGCCCTTGCTGTAGCGGTAGAGGTCGTGCAGTTCGGCCGGCCCGTCGATCGACAGGCCGACAAGGAAATTGTGCTCGGCGAGGAAGGCGCACCATTCGTCGTTGAGCAGGATGCCGTTGGTTTGCAAGTCGTTCTCGACGCGCTGGCCGGGCTTTTGATACTTCTTCTGGAGTTCGACGACGCGGCGGAAGAAATCCAGCCCCATCAGCGTCGGTTCGCCGCCCTGCCAGGTGAAAATCACCTCGTCGCCACCCTGCGCTTCGATGTACTGACGGATGTGCGCTTCCAGCAATGAATCGCTCATGCGCGGTGCCTGCGGCTGGTGCAGCAGGTCTTCCTTGTGCAGGTAGAAGCAGTATGCGCAATCCAGGTTGCACTGGGCCCCACTCGGCTTGACCATCGTGTGGAAACGATAGAAGTCGCCGGGGCTCAGCTTGGGGAGTTTCAGTTCTGGCTCGTCGCTCATCGTTGTCATAAAAATCAGATTGGCTGACCGTCTTGGTCATTCGCAGTGAATTTCAGCAGGGCCGGCCGCAATGGCCAGCGACTGGGCAACAGTTTCTGTGTCGGCTTGGCAAAGGTGCATTGCAGGGAACCGAGGCGCTCGATGCTGATCGAGATACTGGCACCCGGATCGACGAAATCGTCATGGTCGCAGCCGGTGCAGTCGGGAATCGTGCCCATGCCCAACACAGACCCGGGCTTGAGCGGAGCGATGAACGCCAGCCAGGCGATCGCCTCTTCGGCCTTGTGGCTGATTTCGGACGTCGATCCCTGGTACTTGAGCACGCCATCCACGACGACCGCCACTTTCAGGTCATACGGATTGCCCACTTCATCGGCCGTCACCAGATAAGGTCCCAGCTGGTTGCCATTGGCCATGTCCTTGGTCAGGCAGAAGCCGCCGACGAACTCGGTGGCCTGCACGTCGCGGGCCGAGACGTCGTTGAAGATGCAGTAGCCGGCCACTGCTTGCTGCTCGTTGCCATAGATCGCGGCCAGCTCGGGCTCGACGTCCAGCCTTGATGTGTATACGGGCCAGGGGACGCTGACGCCGTTGCCGACCACGGTATTTTGATTGCATTTGTAATAGGACAGCGCTTCCGGCTGGCCCGGCGCGGGCTTTGGCTTGGGCGCCATGACCGCCTTGGCGAATGCCGCCAGCAAGGGCGCCGTCTGCGGGTTGTCCTTTTCATACTTCATGATGGTCGCGGCGGAGTTCCTGAGATGGCGCGGCGTGAGACCGAAGTCGAACAAGGCTGCCACCTCGACAGGTGCATGCAGTTTCAGCGTTTCCAGCGCCGGCTTTTCAGCGGCATCGAGTTCATGCAGATGCGCCTCCCCCCAGGCCAGGAGCTCGCGCGCCGCCCGTTCGCTTGCCGGCAGGCCGACAAGATAGGCCCGGCTGTCCTCCAGGCCCTGATAAGCCATGCCGCTGCGCCGCTGCAGGCAGGCGAAGGCAACCGCATGGTCACCGATGACGACACCGAAACTCGGGGGCTCATCGGCCATTGAAAAGCGAACTATCTTCATCGTGGATCTCCGTCCGCTTACTGGGAGGCTCAGAACTCGAGGGCCAGCCCTCGCGCCTTTGCAATCTTGTAGATCAGATCGAAACTCCGGGCGGAATCCCACGGCTTGTCCTCGGGTTCGTGCCGGAACTCCCGGTAGGCCCGCTCGACATTCAGATAGAGCCGGGACGGGGCACGCCATTTACTGTACGGGCCGAGATCGATGCGCTTGGCGGCCTCGAACGAGCTCAGCCCTTTCTCGAAACAGGTCCGCGATTCCTCGCGCAGGTATTCGAGATAGGCCTTCATCTCGACGACCCCTTCCAGCCCGCACACCGGGCCGTGACCAGGGACGATGACCTTGGGGTTGAGCGAGATGATGAGATCGAGAATCTTCATCCATTTTTCATAGGTCCCGGTCCAGCCCATGGGGGTGCACTGGCGGAACAGGACGTCACCGGCGAACACCACCCCTTCCTTTGGCACATGCACGATGGTGTCACCGGCCTGGTGGCAGGGCCCGACATAAATGA